>Ga0078972_1001950_pt1 | contig 71959 bp, 57 predicted proteins | sample YelNatPaOPGAMG01_FD_67568 | JGI IMG/M metagenome (GOLD analysis project Ga0078972, IMG submission 67568) | Hot spring thermophilic microbial communities from Obsidian Pool, Yellowstone National Park, USA - OP-RAMG-01 (SPADES assembly) (version 2) | ecosystem: Environmental > Aquatic > Thermal... | reverse complement strand
TGTTTTCTCGATGCTAGTCCTCGTAATGGCCGATAACGGCTTTTTCATGTTCCTTGGCTGGGAGGGCGTTGGAGCGTGCAGTTTCCTCCTCATTGGCCACTGGTATCAGAAATCCGAAAATTGTGCGGCCGCACAGAAAGCTTTTCTTGTCACACGTCTTGGAGATGTTTTTCTGATCCTTGGACTCCTGACAGTTTCTATTCTGGTTGGGGTGGACTATACTCGCCTTGGAGGCTTTGAGCAAGTCCGGGAAATAGGCAGCTTGGATGTTTTCGGAGGTATTTCCGGCAAATCTGTTCTTCTCATTGCAGGACTACTTCTCTTAGCAGGAGCTGCTGGGAAAAGTGCTCAACTTCCACTTCAAGTGTGGTTGCCCGATGCTATGGCAGGTCCGACACCTGTCAGTGCCCTCATACATGCTGCAACGATGGTCACGGCAGGCGTTTATCTCATCGCTCGTTTTCACGCTTTGTTCGTCCAGCTTCCAGAACTCATGGCGGCAGTAGCTTTGGTTGGAGTTTTGACTGCATTCTACGGAGCAACGTGCGCCCTCGTGCAAGCGGACATCAAAAGGATTCTCGCCTACTCAACGATCAGTCAAATTGGCTATATGATGTTGGGATTGGGAGTTGGAGCATTTTCACTTGGTGTGTTTCATTTCTTTACTCACGCTTTCTACAAAGCTCTCCTTTTTCTTGCGGCAGGAACCGTTATTCACAGCCTTCATGGTGAGCAAAACGTTTTCAATATGGGAGGACTGCGCAAGCATCTGAAGCGGACATACATGGTGTTTCTCGCGGGAGCTGCATCTCTTGCCGGGTTCCCCTTCATCACAGCTGGCTTTTTCAGCAAGGATGCGATTTTATGGAGCTCTCTCACGACGCGCTATGGAAGTCCCGCTATCTACGGATTGGCTCTCTTTACCGCGTTCCTCACAGCAATCTATTCTTTCCGCTTAATTTTCCTAGTGTTTTTCGGCGAAGAGAAAAGGCATCACCATATTCATACGCCAGCTCCCCTGCTCGAGTGGCCTTTGTTTATACTGGCTTTTTTTGCGCTGACAGCCGGATATCTTAATCTCCCCCCAGCCTTTGGTGGAAATTTATTGTGGGAAAACTGGTTGGAGCCAGTTTTCCAACATTATGAAGCGAAGCCACTTGTTGAGGGATCATCTAAAGAAGTTGGGGCCGCATTGCTCAGTGCGTTTCTTGCCGTTGCTGGCATTGCAGTTGCGTGGAGGCTGTATGGCCCGCAATCACGTAGAATTATCCCCGCACCGGCAATTGCACCTGAAGAAATTCAGCTCGACACACTTGCCCCCTATCGCTCGCGTTTGGCAAACTTTCTGTACGGTGGCTGGTATTTCGACCGTTTGTACATGTCGGTCTTCGTTCGTGGTTACAAGCTCGTTGCCACCCTCGGGAATTTTGTCGATGGAGTTCTTGTTGATGGAGTCTACGAGTTCGTAGCGCTCCTTGTCCGCGCTTTCCACAGTGTCGTAGTCTTTTTCCAGAATGGCCGTATCAGTCGGTATGCGCTTGTGATGCTTTTTGGAGCAGTAGCTATTATTTCAATCATCTTAACGAGGTTAGTGTAAGACGATGGTACTCATTTTTCTCCTCATAGTCCTTGTCGTCGGCGCAGTCGTATGTGCACTTGCTGGCAAAACTAACCGCGAAATGGTGCGGTGGATTGCTCTGGTCACAACTTTGCTCGACTTAGTCCTTGGCGGAATTCTTCTTGGTATGGTTTCTGCTGGTCCCGTATCAATCAATCTCCCGTGGGTACCTCGCTTCGGAATGAGCTTTCACCTAGAGGCTGATGGCCTTGCTGCCCTTATGGTTCTTCTCACTACTGTATTGGGCGTAGTTGCCGTCCTCATCTCTTGGGACGAAATCGAGAAGCGACCAAGCGCTTTCTACGTTTGGCTTCTCTTGCTGCAAACTGGAATTCTGCTGGTTTTCGTCGCACGCGATGCGCTTCTATTCTATTTTGGATGGGAAATGATGCTGATCCCTCTATTTTTCATTATCGGGATCTGGGGACACGAAGAAAAAGAACGCGCCGCATACAAATTCTTCCTCTTTACGTTTACCGGCAGCATATTTATGCTTGCTGCTCTTCTTTATGTCTATATTCGGCATGGAGAACAGTCCGGCACTTATAGTTTCGCGATCGACGATTTAGTGAAGACACAATTGAGTGCGGGTGAGCAGTGGTGGGTTTTCCTCGGCCTATTCCTTGGTTTTGCGGTCAAAGTTCCGTTATTCCCCTTGCACACGTGGTTGCCAGACGCTCACACGCAAGCTCCGACAGCAGGCAGTCTCGTACTTGCAGGAGTTCTTCTCAAAACGGGCGTGTATGGCCTCATTCGCATCGCAATTCCCATTGCGCCGAAAGCGGCTGAAGTTTTTGCTCCGTTCATTATTGGGTTGAGCTTTGTGGGAATTTATTATGGGGCGCTCGTAGCTTTTGCGCAGCGTGATTTTAAACGCCTCGTTGCGTACTCTAGTATCAGTCACCTGGGATTCGTGGTTCTCGGTCTTTTTGTGGGTAACGCAGTTGGCTACCAAGGCGCTGTCCTCCAAATGGTTAATCATGGATTAGCGACCGGTGGCTTGTTCCTTCTCGCGGGAATAATTCAACATCGTGTCCACACCAGAAATCTCGAAGTTTTTGGGGGAATGTGGAGCCTTGCACCGGTAATGGGTGCCTTCCTACTTTTCTTCTCCTTTGCTTCTTTAGGTATTCCGGGAACGGGGAATTTTGTTGGTGAGCTCTATGTTATCGCTGGCACATTCCATCTCGATCGAACACTCGGTGCACTTTGTGCTTTGGCCGTTCTTTTTGCCGCTGCCTATTCTCTTCGTCTATTCGTGGCGACGATGCATGGTCCCATGGTACGACCTTGGAGAAATTTCCATGACGTGCACGTCCATGAAGTCTTAGCCTTGGCGATTCTCTGTGTCGGACTAGTGGCAATTGGTTTGTTCCCGTCCTTCGTTACGAAGCCACTCTACTACCCGCCGGACAACCTCGTTCCCACGTTTGGACGTCAAGCCGAGAGGGTGGTCCAATCTTCTGCAACTAAGCCGATGGACACACAGCATTCTCAAAACGCAAAGAACGTTTCTTCGGGAGATCATGTTTCATCAACACGGGAGGTTTCTCTGTGAACGAGTATATCCGTTATCTGCCTGACATTCTTCTCGGTGTGGGTGGCACGCTTTGTCTGCTTATTGGGGCATTCCGAGAAGAGCGAGCGGTGTCGGACTTTGTACGTTGGCTCTCCCTTCTCATCTTCGTACTCGCAGGAGTCAGCGTGCCTCTGAGCAGCGCAAGTAATACAGTAGTTCCTAACACATGGATCCAATGGAATTCCATCACAGCAGCTTTCTCACTGGCATTTATTGTCATTGGAGCCTGGCTTGTTTTGGCAGAACCGCTTCCTGATGACCACGCGGGAGAATGGTATTCACTCCTTCAGTTTGCTGTTCTCGGCATGCTCGTTCTTGCACGCGGAGGAAATCTCGGTGCCCTTTTTTTGGGTTTAGAAACTCTATCTCTCACTCTCTATATTCTCATTTCGTTTAGATACCGCGCCCGTACTTCTCTAAGGGGTGGAGCCATGTATCTAGTTCTTGCAAGTTTCGCGAGTGCCTTTCTTGCCTTTGGACTCGCTCTCGTTTATGCTGCAGCGGGTACACTCGATATCGCCGAAATTGGCGAGAAATATCGGGACGGCCTTTTCTTGAGTCCCCTTGCAAAGGCTGGTTTTGCGCTCTTTCTTGTCGGTGCTGGATTCAAACTCGCAGTTGTTCCGTTCCACATGTGGGCTGCTGATGTTTACGAGGCGGCTCCGTCGGCAGTGAGTGGCTTAATCGCGTCGGCGTCAAAAGGCGCAATGATTGCGGCCCTTCTCCCTTGTGCTTTTCTCCTCAACACTCACGAAGAGGTTTTATGGCTTATAGCAGCGTGTTCTATGATAGGGGGAAACCTTCTTGGACTCCTCGAACAAAGAGTAAAACGCATCCTGGCGTACTCCTCTATTGCTCACGTGGGCTACATCCTCACAGCATATTTTGCTCTCGCTTCTGAAAGCGCTTCTGGAGATGCGAGCCAGCGACTCGTCTCCCAAATTCTTTTCTTCTATATCGTTGCCTACTCAATTGCGGTACTCGGTGCTTTCGCGGTGCTGTCACAAATGGAGAATGGTCGAGAAATTCAACTAAGAGATCTCCGGGGGCTTCTTCGTCGCCATCCCCTTTCAGCCTGGCTCCTTATGACGTTTGTGGTGAGTTTAGCAGGGATTCCTCCCACTGTCGGATTTATCGGAAAACTCTATCTTTTCCTCGCCGCATTCAAAGCTGGGTACGTTAACCTTGTACTCGTCGGGTTAATTGGGAGCGCTGTGGGTGTTTATTACTATCTCCGAATCCTGGCTCAACTTTTTATGAGTTCATCCGAGGGAGTGGACATTCGGCTTCGAAAAGATACTCTCCGAGATGCCGTACTTACTTTCACCGCTGTCGGCGTAGTGGTTTTGGGTCTTCTCCCGGGGCTGCTTTTCAGTGCTCTATGAGAGCTTCTTATCTTTGACAATTATCGGCTCTGAGAGTCGTTATAAAATGTACTCAGATTAGTTGAGGCAAGCCACATTCCCAATGCCACCGCGACGGCAATTCGGTTCAACAATATCGCTCGCTCTTGGTAGTTGGCACGTTGTTTTTGTGCTTCTGATATCTGTTGTCCTCACAATTCCCGATCAAAGTCAGTCAGCCCGTATCGAACTCAAGAACGGGAAAATAATTACGGGCAGTGTCGTGGCCCAAACAAGCTCGACCCTGTCTGTACTGACGGCAGTAGGGATACTGTCGCTCGATCGAACAGAAATTCGCGCAATTCTTCTCGATGAGCCTTCCTGTCTCGACGAGGTGGAAATTCTCTTTCAAAAAGGGGAAATCCAAAACGCGCTTGAATTAGTAACCGGCCGTTGTCGAGGCGAGCTGCTAAATCCCCGTCTTATTGCGAAACTCGAACACGAGTTTGACCGAATCAGAAGTGCTGCTCAGCAAAATCCTCCACTGATTTTGAAATACGTTAAAGAGATTTTCGAGACAGTTCTAAGCCCTGCCAATGTTGAGTTTGACTCAAAATGTATAGCTCTTGCTGCTGAAATCGGGGAGACTACGACAGTTGTCGAAATGCTCTCAACAGTTCTCCGCGATGAAGGAGCGGCGAAAGTCTTTATTAATTCGAATCATGCCTACGATGTCATCACGTGGCTCAATGGATCCTCTGAGCAAAACGTTGAGATCATCGGCAGCTTGCTACGGGAATTTCTGAGCGCGCCGAATGGCACCACTACCGTCACGAAAGAATATCTTTACCGTCTTTACGAAAGCGAAATGGCTCGACTCATAGCTTCGCGCACACCCCGCAAAGCACTTACAGAACTCGATAAGGATATCGATATTCTTCCACCGTCACTAGCGACAACACTCCTTACACAAACGATGGCAATTGCCAACGACGAAAGCTCGACGGAGACGTTGTATTCTATCTCGGATTTGGCAACATCGGTATGCTTAAGACTGCCTCTTTGTGCCGCCACGAAGGACATTCTGCGGCAACAGGTTATAACTCTCGTCCGCAACAACCGCCTCGGTGAAGCGAAGCAAATCGTCGATGATGCGGAAAAGAAAGACGTCGATTTTGCCGCTGAGCTAAATATTCTCTACACATTTTACTCACGCCACGTTTCTCTCTCGCCAAGTGATTACGCCGCCAAGTATCGCTTGGCGAAGTGGGCTTTGCAGATGGGACTCGAGTCCCAAGCCCAAGAGTTGCTTCGAGATCTCACAAAGGTTCCAGAGGTGAGTAGGGTTGCTCGCCTTTACCTCGAATCAATAGAACTTCAGCAAATGAGTCAGCAGCTTCAACGAGCTCGCCAAGCTATGTCTCTTAACCGTTTGGCAGAGGCCGAAAAGATACTCGCTGATGTGAAAAAGAGTAGAGCAGCCACGCGCCTGAGCACAGAAGTTCTATTGATGACCTCGCTCATCGATTACAGAAAGAAAATAACACCTGAAAGTCGTCGCGAGGAGTCTCTTGCCCTTCTTCAGCAAGCTGAACGCTTTATCATGCAAAGGAGATTTCACGAAGCCCAGGAGTGCATCGATCAAGCAGTTTATCTCTCCCCCGAGGAACCAATCGTGCGCCACGCCAAAATTTTGCGCCAACGCTTGCCAATGCCTGCTTCCCCGTAATCTCTCTGCACCGACGAGACGTCCGATTGTCCAGAACCTTCTAAATGTCTAATCCAAGCTCTTTGATGCGACGTATGAGCGTTCTCCGGGAGATACCAAGTATTTCAGCCGCTTTACTTCTGTTTCCGGCAGTTAGCTCAAGGGTTTTGAGAATAGCGCGTCGCTCAAGCTCATCCAGTGGCACCCCCATTTCGAATTCTAGTTTTTCTTGTTGAGAGCTGAAGAGTTCAGGAGGAAGGTCTTCTACCCTAATAGTTGAGCCGCTCGAGAACACCACGACTGTCTCGATGATATTTCTCAGCTGACGAACATTACCCGGCCAGTGATAACTTTTTAATTTTTCCAACGCTTCTGGAGAAACTGTTAGAGGCCCCTTTCCGTGTTCCTTCTCGAACTGACGGAGAAAGTGGTGGACAAGGAGAGGAATGTCGGAGCGCCGCGAGCGTAGTGGAGGCAAAGTAATCTTTACGACGTTAAGACGGTAATACAAGTCTTCCCGAAAACGTCCCTCTTCTACTTCCTCGGAAAGAACTCTATTTGTGGCAGCGATGATTCGAATGTCGACTTTCCGTGGCTCGATTCCACCAACACGCATAAATTCATGCGATTCGAGAACGCGGAGGAGTTTGACCTGCGTAGAGAGGGGAATTTCTCCGATCTCATCGAGGAACAGAGTACCACCATCCGCTAACTCGATGAGGCCAAGCTTCCGCGCGACTGCTCCCGTAAAAGCACCTTTTTCATGTCCGAAAAGTTCACTCTCTATAAGTGTTTCAGAGAGAGCCCCACAATGAATTGGAATAAATGGTTTATCCGCTCGGTTTGACGCACGATGAATAGCCTTCGCCACCAACTCTTTTCCCGTCCCACTTTCCCCTTCGATAAGAACTGTGGCTCGCGTCTCCGCAATCAGTTGAACCCGTTCGATGACTGCCTTGATTTCCGGTGACTCACCCACAATATCTTCGCATCCCCGACGAGCACCGAGCTCACGTCTCAGGATCATATTTTCGCGTTTCAGATTTTGAAGCTCTACAGCTCGCGAGACTTGAAGACGGAGTTCTGTCAAATTAACGGGTTTCGTGAGGTAATGAAAGGCGCCGGCTTTCAGTGCTTCGACGGCGGATTCTATCGTTCCATAGGCAGTCAAAAGGATAACAAATGGCTGTGGCTCCAGCTCACGAGTGACAGCTAAAACATCCATTCCCGAAATATCAGGCATCCGCAAGTCACAGATAACAACGTCTATGGCCCCTGTGCTTTTTAAAATGTCAATGGCCTGCTGTCCCCCAGAGGCTGTAAGAACCTCGTAGCCCGCCCGCGAAAATGCTATTTCCAAGCTTTTTAAGTTATCTTCATTATCATCGACTATCAGGAGTCGTTTTTGCATCTAGCTGCCCTCACTGGCACTCCAAATTATTTACTCCAGAGTTTAGATTCACGCGGCATTGTTATTTTGAAGCATGCCCCGCGGGAGTCGACGTTTTGAGCAGAGATATGCCCCCCGTGCTCTTCAACAATCTTGCGTGTGATTGCAAGCCCCAAGCCAGTTCCACCTTTTCGCGTTGTGTAGAAAGCATCGAAAATTCGCGAGAGCTGATCTGGAGGAATCCCCGGTCCAGAATCTGTCACTGTCACAGTCACCGTGTCACGCTGTGCTTGTATTGCAATTTCAATATGACGCCGGACAGAATTTGACACAGCCTGAATGGCATTCAGCAAGACATTCCGTAAAGCCTGATAGAAAAGCCGGCGGTCAGCTTCTATAACTGTCTCACTACTGTCCGGGCTATTAATCGCAATAGTTACTCTTAGTTCCTTCGCAAGAGGCTCGTAGGTCGCAACAAGTTCTTCGACAAGACTTTTCACCGAAAACCTCGTAATACTTTCCCTGCTTGGAAGGGCAAATTCCAAGAAACTCGACAACGTCTGATTGAGCTGTGTAATCTCTGCCTGGACACGACTCAAAAGAGCTCTCACCTGTGAGGCATGCTCTACTTGTTCGGAGGACATGAGATCCTCCATCGCCATCTGAAGGTTGATGTTCATTGCGTTGAGCGGATTTCTAATCTCATGAGCAAGCCCGGAAGCGAGGGTACCGACATAAGCCATTTGCTCCAGTTCTGTTGTTTTCTTTACAATCTCCAAATGGCGGAGGACGAGTCGCCAAACAATCCAGAACACCCCCAGGAAAAAGACAAAAAGCAGAGCTGCTTGGACCACCAGCGCATAGGTGATTTGTTGGCTTGTCGCCTCAATTCGAATGAAGGGTTCAGATGCAGCAATTTTCAAATGAATCTCACCAATAGGCTTGCCCTGCTGCTCAATAGGATGCTGGATTTCGTGCGTTTTAGCTGTACCGGTATTGGATTGGACCATCACTTCCAGGGGAGTACGGGAATTGACGGGCAGTTGCGTGCGGTACGGTGAACCATCTACTGAACGCGTTTTGAAAGTCTGCTGATTTTCATTGGTCTGTTCAATTACATATGCACCTGTAGCGGGGTCGAAAATCCCTGCCCACACGATCCTTTTGTTTTGTCTTAGGATGATCTGAGTCAGCGGCTTTAGCTTTTCTGGCAGATTTCCCCCATGGAGAGAGGACTGCTGTTCTTCCCGCATAAGATCCACGATCTCACGAGCAAGCTGACGGGCCTGTTCCTGAGCGAGCTCGATAGCTGCCTGAACGTTCCGTCGTTGCAGAACATTGATGTAATAATTGCCGGCAGCAAACAGAAGAAAACCAGCAATCAACGCACTTGCTGTGAAGGCTAGCAAAAGCTTTGCTCGGAACGTCAGGGTGATTCGCTCATGTGTTGTGGTTTTCATTCTCCCGATCTGTTTGGGTCTTTTGTTCGGTCCGCTGCGAACGCATTGCTCCTTCAAGATCTTGAAGCGATTTGCGTGCCGCCGCGTTAATTGTCGATGTCACATCAGCAAGTGCAAGCAATACCATTACTCCGGCAAGACACAGAAGAACTCCAGCGTAAAAAAGTGTTCCCCAAAGCCCATGGAAAATCTCGACCCCCTGTGCCTCAGCAGTCATGATTATACCCACGATACTCAGCAGAAAGCTAAGTACTAAGCGTCGTCTCAATCGTTGGGGAGTGACAAGCCACGTATCGCGCGCAGGGTTTCTCTGCTGAATAATCTCCCACACTGCGAGGATAATCGCAGCACCGATGAGAATCAGGCCGAAGGCATCGGCAATTGTTTCACGCGCATCCATTCGTTCACACCGAGATCATCCATGTCAGAGAGACATACCATGTTGTCGAGAGTTAAAGTCCACGGGCGAGGATGACCTTGTCGATGTATTCGACTTCTGCACGAAGTCCGTCTTCAATTTGTACTTTAGGGCAGAACGCTAGGTCTGCTCGCGCACGGGTAACATCAGCTCCAGTATGAGTTACATCACCTTTTTCGCGTGCAGTACGTTGAATATGAGCCGGTTTCCCCGTAATTTTCTCGACGATCTCGACGACCTGGTTCATAGAAATTCGACTTCCCCCTCCTATGTTATACACACCACCGAGACGTCCCTTGCTGGCCGCCAGATAGTTCGCTTCAACAATGTCGTCGACATACGTAAAGTCTCGCGTCTGTTCACCCGTGCCAAAAAGGGTGAATGTTTTACCCGTGAGCACCGCTTTAATCAAACGGTGAAAGGCCATATCTGGGCGCTGGCGAGGACCATACACAGTAAAATACCGCAAACTGACAGTATGAAGTCCATAGTTGAACGCATAGAGACGCACAAGGTGTTCAGCAGCCAACTTGGTAACTCCATACGGCGAAACTGGACACGGCAGGTCGTCTTCTTCCATTGGAAACTTCTGTGTTTCTCCGTATACCGAGGAGGAAGAAGCATAAACGAACCGTAACCCCGAACGCCCCTTGCACGCTTCCAAAAGCTTCTGAGTAGCTAACACGTTGCACGTACAATAGGTTTCGAAGTACTTCCCCCAACTAGCCCTCACTCCAGCTTGAGCAGCTTGATGAAAAACGATATCTACTCCCTCGAGAAGCTTCTCGCGAAGACCAGAGCTTTCATCGAATAGTTGTCCTACCTCTCCCTCATAAAAAGAAAAGCGCTCGAAAGCCCGTACGCGATCGAGGTTCCATTCTTTAATTTCACGGGGGTAATAAGGGACGAAACAATCAACGCCAACCACCTCGTGCCCCTGCTTGAGTAAGCTTTCGGCAAGTGAAGACCCAATAAAGCCAGCTACACCAGTCACAAGACAACGCATACGTTTATGATTAATCCTCCTTAAAAATCCCTGTAGAGAGAACTAGAGATCACTTGGTCGAAGTGCGAGAGAGAGCTTCCATCTGCTGCTTGTCTTTGGGATTGATAGTCTGTGGTCCACGAGAAGCCTCCCCCGATGGGGAAGCTGGGGGCGTTCCCTTCGCTCCACCAATTCTTTCGAGTTGCTCAGTAGGTACTATTTTAACATTTTTACTGACACTAGTCTCAGCCGTACTTGCCGGTACAAGTGGTGTGGATGATCCAGAGCTCTCACCGACATTGCCCGGAGCACTCTCTTTCTGATCCATGATCATCGCACGCGCTCCGCCACTTCCTGGTGTAGCAATAACGTCTGGTGCAGTCGCAGCCTGGCTCATCTTTGGCCGGACCTTTCCGCCCCCCTGGACCTTCATTTGGGCTTTTCCATCGACGATATCTACGGTAATCTTATCCGCCGCGGTTGTTTGAACCTTGCCGTCTTTCGTCTTGTTGTAGACGACAGCATTTCCGAGGAATTCACTGTGCTGCCGGTCGGGATAGTATTTGAAAAGTTTGCACGTTATAATGAGATCACCCTGTCGCACGATAACCCGCTTTCCCGTCGCAGTCAGCTCCCCTTTGATAGCCTTATAATCTAACCGATCCGCATTGAGTGTCATGTCTTCGCTCGTAAACACGACACCTTTCTTGGCCTCAAGGGACTCGAGTTCATTGTCTTCATTAAATTTATAGACAAACTCTCCATCGGGATCCGTGGTGAGAGAAAACGGCTTGTTTCCTGAAAGAAGTCCCGTTTGCTCCTCCGGTGAAGGCTTACGAGGCGCTTGTATTTGTGGTACTGATTCAGGCGGGACAGAAGTCTGGCACCACACGTTCAGCGAGACAGCAAAGGTTGCTAAACCCAGATATCGAAACAATTTATTCATCGCACTACCTCTCATAGCTTTCAGCCAACTTTTTTCTCAGCGGCACCGGTTACTGTCAAACCCTAACACAGCGAATTATGCAGTGATTTAAGCTCTGGCTCCGAGGCTTTCACTCTACCGCATTGGCAAACGATGGAGCACACGCGCTGGCTGACTGCTAGCCCCATCGCTGCTGACAGTTCCCCCCGTCAATTCGCGTTCAGCATGAACCATCTCCTCAGGCAATTGTACGCCAGATTCCGCACTGTCCCGAGACGAAGATTGCGATTCAACCACCGCGCTCGCATTCACTACGCTCTCGAGCTCGCGGCGACGCACTTCATTCTGCTTGCGGAAATCTCCTTTTTCCGTGTTTGTGCCAATACCGCCGTGTCGCACATTCCAGTGGCGCAGATCCCGGGACGCGACAAACGCATCGCCTAGCGCAACGATTGGAGGTTTCCCGGGAGGATTCATTATCATGCGATAGGGGGAATCACTCTCAAAAAGCTCGTGGAGCGAGTTCCACACAAGATGGCTAGTTTCGACCACGAGAGCGACAGTGCTTGGGTCATCCTTCATGGGTAAACTGTAGGTGACATTCCCTGTCAGTACAAAGTCACTCTTTTCTCGTTTTTCTTTTTTGTCGGAAGACAAATAGAACGTCGCCGTCGTTGCTCGGGTAGAAGCAACACGGGTTGTTTCTCTATCAGGCATCTCAATGAGCGGTTGTGTCAGAACAAGGACTCCGCGAGAATCGTGAAGGATCCCTTTCTGAGCAATAACCCTCGTCTGGACCGTTGTCCCACTTGTGAACTCAGCTCTAACCCCCGTCACTTGAACGTTTTCCGCCTCGTCTTCCCCATTTTTCGTTTGGGACACAGCTGTAACAAACTTCATTTCACTACAGCCAACAAGAAGGAAAGCGCTGAGGGAGAGCGAGACTTTCGACCAAACGACTAGAGATGTAAACCATCGGCACATTTGCAACGTCTAATACATCGTAGAGCACATATATATACAACACTGACAGAGAAGAAACACCTTGAACACGGGCCATAGGGCTGGGTAGAAATGATTTAGAAGAGCAATCAGGAGAAGAAGGATGCCCGAGTACGTATACGAAGCACTCGATAAGAGTGGAAAACAGGTTAAGGGTATCATTGAGGCAAGCAGCGAAGACGTTATTATCGAAAAACTGCGTAACATGGGGTATTATCCCCTAAGCGTTACTCTCAGCAAGAAAAAAGCTGCCAATGTAGACGTCCTCGCTCTCCCTGGTCTTAGAAACATCTTTCACCGCATTAAGCGTAAGCACGTGGTGACATTTACCCGGCAATTGGCAACTCTGATTGATGCAGGGCTTCCGATTGTTCGGTCTTTAAGAATTCTCGAAGAACAGGTTGAATCTGTCGTTTTCAAAGAGAAGATTGCACAGATTGCGAATGATATCGAAGCAGGCTCAACTCTTTCCGACGCACTTGCAAAACATCCTAAAATTTTTGATTCTCTCTATGTAAACATGGTCAGAGCCGGCGAGCTTGGCGGCGTTCTTGAGACAATTCTCAATAAGATTGCCGAGTTCCTCGAGAAACGTCAATACATCATCGGCAAAATCCGCTCCGCCATGATGTACCCGATCATCGTCATGACTTTGGCAATCGGTATCGTTGCTTTCATTCTCATTGTTATCATGCCCAAGTTCGCAGAAATCTTTACCCAATTGGGTGCAGAACTTCCTTGGCTGACCCAGACGCTGATCGACCTAAGCTACGTCCTCATGCACTACACCCATTGGGTCATTGCGGGGCTAATCCTTCTAGGCTGGATCATCAAGAAGATCAACCAGACGAAGGAAGGGAAATTTGTCTTTGACACAATTAAGTTGAAGCTTCCTGTTTTCGGCGAGCTTTTCCGTAAGTCGGCTATTGTGAGATTCGCCAGCACGTTGGCCACGCTCATCACATCCGGCGTTCCAATTCTCCAGGCGCTTGACATCGTTCGAGAAACAAGCGGTAATGAAGTAGTCTCGCGCGCCATGGATGAGGTGTACGAATCTGTTAAAGAAGGCGAGACGATTCACGAGCCTTTAGCTCGATGTCCCGTGTTCCCCCCCTTGGTTGTTCACATGGTCGCAGTGGGAGAAGAAACAGGTGCAATCGATCAGATGCTTAACAAAGTTGCTGAAGCTTATGAACGTGAGGTTGACGACATGGTGAACGCGATGACCTCACTGCTTGAACCCCTTCTGATCGTGTTCCTGGGAGTCATCGTGGGTATTATCGTTGTCGCCCTCTATTTGCCTTTGTTCACACTTCCAAAGGTCGTGGGAAAAGAGTGAGGAAAGGGCAGGAAACTCAGGGGTAAAAAAAGCTCATGGCGTGCCCAGGAGGACTTGAACCCCCAACCTACAGATCCGTAGTCTGTCGCTCTATCCAATTGAGCTATGGGCACGCACAGTGCCTTTGGAGAGGCACTTCTGATTACTCCGAAAGGCGGAGGATTATTCATGTCTGACACATCTCCGCCAAGCACCCTTTCTGCCGACACAACTCATCCAAATACGGGCCTGCTTCACGTGCGCAACATAACCGTCAAACGCGCAGCTCTCTTTGCACTTCTTCTCATTTGGTTCTCTATTGGCGCGTGGCGTGGACTAACCATAGACGAATATACGACGTGGCAGAACACCCGCAAAGATATTGCAGATTTGATCGAGAATAGACTGCGTGCGGGCCATCTCCCGACGTATTTTGTGATAGAAAGTCTCTGGGTCAGACTTGCCGGAGATGATGAAATGTCGCTGCGAGTTCCCAGCATGCTCCTAGTCACTACGGGAGCAATGTTTCTCTTCTTTTTTTTGAATAACGTCTTCTGTCGCCACCTTGCCAGACTCACTCTTCTCTTTTTTGTACTCAATCAAGTGGTCGTGTGGTGTGCGCAAAATGCGCGGCCCTACAGTGGGCTGATTTGTTCGTCTGCTCTTGGGATATGGGCGCTTGAACGCTGGTACAGCAGAAGACGTCTTGGATACCTCGGGCTATTATTTTTTAGCGTGGCGCTTGGCATGTCGTTTTACGCAGCCTTCGCCTTTACTGTTGTAGCATGGATTTGCGCTATCTTGATTAGCCGGCACCAAACCGACAAGCGTGTAAAGTGGGCAGCCGCAGGAGCAGTGCTGCTGCCTGCCATAATAATGGCCGTACCCGTTGTTCTCCTGGCAGAGAAGCAAGAAAAATTTGCCTTTGAAGGCAACGCCACTTTTGACTTACGGCGCCCCTTCAACTTGCTTGCTCGCACGGTCTTTGGAGATTATAAACTTTGGGCGCTAGGAGGAATGAGATATCTAGCGCTGATACTTTTCGCGGCTGCTATGTATGGTGTTTACCGATGGCACGGGGAGCACTCTCCCACTGAGAAAAAGTCGGTTCCGTGTGCATCGGTCAGTTTTTTTAGCATCTGGTTTATTGTGCCAGTTGTCGGGCTCTGGATTGCAGAGATTATAACACGGGCGAACATCCTCAGTCATCCGCGCTATTTTGTGCACATTTTAATTCCAAGCGCAATTCTGGTTGCTTTAGGTGCCGACTACTTACAACGCCAACTTTTCGCCCGATTGCGCCATCGTCTCATAGGGATCATACCTATCATTATGTTAGGAGGCTTTTCTGCTGCAAATACCCTCGCGTGGTTCCGGACCAATGGAGATGGACCGCATGTTGTTGCTCCAGCTATTTTAGCCATTGCTCCCCCTGTTTCTGTCGTGCTCGGCAATACCCATCCCTTGGAATACGAATGGCGAAACAGTCATCATCCAGAACTTCTTCCTCTCTACCCACGTGACACGTCGGAAGTTGTACGGTCTGTGGCAGAGCTAACAAGCGGAACAGAGCGTTTTTGTCTTTTCATCTACAATAACAAATTAACAGCGCTTGATCAGTTCGCTGAGATGGCGCCCAATTTCCAACTCAATAGCCTTAGCAAGTTTCAATTTGGCGACGCACGGGCTCATGTATATCAGCGTCTCGGGGAATAGGATTTATTACGGAAACGTTACGGAAGAGTTTGGTAAAACTGCAACAAGCTGTTGTTGAAGTAAATAGCCACTTGCGCTGCACAGTAGCTGGATAAAGTGATACAAAAAAAACGAGGTCAGTCTCATGGAAAAAGTTCAGTTTGTCGATCTCTATCCGCAGTACCTGGAACTTAAGTCGGAAATTGACGCCACGCTGGTAGACGTTATTCGTCACTCGAGATTTATCGGGGGCAAGCCTGTAGCAGACTTTGAAGCAGATCTCGCCTCCTCTGTAGGCACAAAGTACGCCTGCGGCGTAGCCAATGCAACATCCGCGTTGTGGATAACACTAAAATCACTTGGCGTAAGCAATGGAGACGAGGTTATTACTACACCGCTCTCAGCCTTTCCAACCACCGAGGCGATTCTCCTGAATGGCGCAGATGCAGTATTCGCCGACATCGATCCCGATACTTATCAGATCGACCCTGTCGAAATTGAAAAGAAAATCACCCCCAAGACCAAGGCAATCCTGCCTGTACACTTGTACGGCATTCCTGTGGATCTCGATAGAATCACCGCTATTGCGGAGAAGTTTCGTATTCCAGTTGTCGAGGACTGTGCACAAGCGCAGGGAGCTCGCTATCGGGGAAAACGAGTAGGGAGCATCGGAGTTGCGGGATGTTTTTCGTTTTTCCCATCAAAAAATCTTGGCGCATGGGGAGATGGGGGCGCGGTTTGTACTAACGATTCTCAGATAGATCGATTTGTTCGCATGTTTTCTAATCATGGCCGGCTTGAAAAATACACCCATGAGATCCCTGGGGCAAACGAGCGTCTTGACGCTCTTCACGCCGCAGTATTGAGGCTGAAACTCAAAAAGCTAGATGAATGGAATGCGAAGCGCCGAGAAATTGCAGACTTTTATTCTGAAGCCCTTGCAAAGATTGAAGAGGTAAAAGTGCCGAAATGCTATCCGAATTCCGAACCCGTATGGCATTTGTACGTTATACAGGCAAAACGCCGAGACGAGCTTGCCACCTACCTACGTGAGAAAAATATTGCCACCGGATTGCATTATCCCCTCCCCCTCCATCTTCAACCTGCGATGGGAGGCGAGAAACGCCGAGGGGAACTGCCAAGAGTCGAAAGGATTACAGAAGAAATCTTATCTTTGCCGATGTATCCACATCTGCCTCTGGAACACGCAAAACGAGTTGTAGCCGAAATCGAGAATTTCTATGCCTCGAGGCCGTAACAGGTTAGCGATTCAGAACGAGGCGCATCCTTTTATAACATCGACAACGAATCAAAATGCTCTTGAGTGAGCATGCTTGGAACATGGAATCTGTCGCATATCCTGGAATGGTGAGCTAGGCAATGACGAGCCACTTAGACATTACTGTTGTTGTTCCTTGTTATAATGAAGAGGACAACATTCAGCTTCTTCTTGACGAGCTCGAGACAAATCTCAACGCCACAGGCAAGACTTTCGAAATAATCTACGTTGACGATGCCAGCACAGATCACTCTGTCGAGGTATTGCTTTCCGAACAGAGAAAACGCCCTTACCTTCGAGTTCTCCGCCACAAGAAAAATTTTGGCGAGAGTGCTGCAATCTTATCAGGATACGAAGCAGCACGAGGAGATGTCATTTTCTCCATGGATGCTGATCTTCAGAACGATCCCGCTGATATTCCGCACTTTTTGAAAGCGTTATCGAGTGCTGATGCCGTCTGTGGAGTCCGCGCTCGCAGAGAAGATTCGTGGACAAAGCGTATCTCGTCGCGCATTGCCAATTTTGTTAGAGCTGCTCTTCTCAAGGACAGCATTCACGATGCAGGTTGTACGTATCGCGCCATCAAACGGGAAGCGCTATCCCAACTTATCGGCTTCCGAGGCCTTCACAGGTTTATTCCTACCATTCTTGGATATCACGGTTTCAAAGTCGTGGAAATCGTGGTGAATCATCGCCCTCGAACGCGAGGTTACTCAAAATATGGAATTGGTAATCGTCTTTGGGTGGGAATTCTCGACATTATTGGAATGCTGTGGTACAGAAGACGCTTTTTCCCACCTCACCGCTGGGAAGAGCTTCGCAAAGAGTAACTGATGTCCCTTAACCGAAACATTTCTCGCGCACTCAAAGATATCGCCCGCGTCTTTCTCCTGTTGGCGATATTTGGATTAACAGCTTATGTGCTAAGTATCCCGTCGGTTAAACAGGAGCTTTTTGATATCAATCGAACGCGAGCACTTATACTGGGACGAGGTTTTACCGGCACACTCCTCTTTGTACTGATAAGCGGTCTAGCTGTAGGACTTGGAGTTCCTCGTCTGTGGGTAAGTGCTCTTGCTGGAGGTCTATTCGGAGCCTTCGCGGGAACATGTGTGGGGCAGCTCGCTTCCATACTGGGCGCTATCATTACATTTTACGTTTCGCGCTATCTTCTCCGAAGTATCGTCATAAGGCGGATGCCAGAGCGATTCCGTGTGTGGTATGATCGCTTCAATCGTCATGGTTTTTTCTGGCTTTTTTACATCCGTCTCTTCCCTTTTGCCAACGCCACCGTGACCAATATTGTGGGGGGAGTGTCGCAGGTTTCTTTTAAAACCTTCCTCGCAGCAACATTTCTTGGCTATCTTCCAGAGACAGTTATCTTTGCGATGTTCGGGAGCTCTGCAGCAAAACAAAACTGGCTTCAATTCGGAATTGCATTCACACTACTCCTGCTCTTTCTCGCAGGAGAACGATTATGGCAGCGCAGCCGTCGGAAGAGGACTTCGCCGACGGACACACCCATCGAGAATTTCCAGGTGGACCATCATAACGTTTAGGAGGTTAAAAGATGTCGGTTCTTCGCTTGGCAGTTATTGGATGCGGCCTTATGGGCCAGAGACACGCTGACATCATTCGTGCGACAGCTGAACTATCTCTCACATGCGTTTGCGACACTGACCGAGAACGCGCCATAAAAGCGGCCAAGGGAGCCCCAGTAGTAGAATCGTTCGATGAGGTGCTCGAGAGAAAAGATGTCGATGCTGTCGTGCTTGCTCTTCCAAGCTATCTTCACGTACCGTTCGGAATCCAAGCCGCTCAGTCAGGCAAGCATGTCATCACAGAGAAACCTTTGTCGATAGATGTTCCCTCTGGAGAGCAACTCTTGCAGACGTGCAAGCAAAACAATGTTATGTGCGCTGTGATCAGCCAAAATAGGTTTGCGGACGGAAACGCAGCCGTGTGGCACGCTTTGCGATCCGGGGAGCTCGATAGTATAGTACTAGCCCGCGGTTCGGTAAAATGGTTTCGCCACGACGAGTATTACACTCAGAGTGATTGGAGGGGCAGGAAAGAGGGAGAGGGTGGCGGCGTCCTTATGAATCAAGCAACACACACCCTGGATCTTCTTCTTTGGTTCTTTGGTTCACCTGACCTCGTGGTAGGTCTCACGCACACAAGTCGACAAGTCCTCGAAACGGAAGATGTCGCAGTCGCGATGCTGCGCTTCCCCCAGGGGATTTTGGCCACCTTTGAAGCGACAACAAGTGCATATCCTGGCTTTGAAGAGCGAATCGAAATTCACGGACCCAAAGCGTCTTGTATCCTAGAAAAGGGAAAACTGGCATATTGGAAACACTGCGGCGAAAATTCGGCACCAGCGCCGCCAGCGTACGATCCGCCTACGCCAGAGCTTGACACTCGATTCTGGCTTTTCCAGCGCCAGTACAGAAACATAGCAAGAGCTATCCGTGGCGAAGAAGAACTTGTGGTAAAGCCGGAGGAGGCCCTAGAGGTGGTTCGTGTTACGCAACAAATCTACGAAAGCCAACGTCTTTTGCTTGCTCGGTAAGTTACCATGCAAGTCAAAGTTGAGGTGAGCTCGAGACCGAGCCGAGGAGGCTCCGAGAAATTACGCTGGGTCCTAGCTTGGACGGCTGTAGGCCTCACCGCACTTCTCATTGTCACGCACTGGACCTTCAACGGTTTATGGATCGATGAGATTTATACTCTTCATTCCATCTCGCTCCCCTGGAGAGAGATGGTCTTGGAGCGTCTCCAGCGAGGGCATTTCCCAATCTATTTCCTTCTTATGAAGCTCTGGATTAGCCTTTGTGGAGCGGTCTCAGAGACCGCCCTCAGAGCTCCTTCCCTATTCTTCTGGCTCAGTTCATCTATCGCATATGCACTCGTCATTCGGAGGTATGCATCAGGCTTTGCTGCTCCAATTGCTTTTTTGTTCTTTGCTCTCAACGGCCTTGCGGTGCGCCAAGCGACGGAAGCACGCATGTATGACCTGGTCCTTCTCGAGTCGGTGTGGCTCTTCGCGGCATTTATGGAGATGTTGAGAGGCAACACATCGCGTTTTGCACGCCTCAGTCTCATTTTTGTCCCTTTGCTCATGTTCTTTACGTCTGCTTCAGCAATGCTTGTGCTGGTTGGGCTCCTGTTCGAGGCCTTTTATCAGCGTAGACGCAACAGGGCCTTGCTCCAATGTCTTTTGTGGGCATGTGGGCTCATTGTCTTGTCCGCAATCCTTCCGGTGACAGTCCACGTATCGACTCGTGACAGAACAGAAATCGCCCACATTCCACCGGCAGCTTTGTTTCTCCATCTCATCACTTTTGTTTCCGGCATAACCGGCTATGACGATTACTATCGTTTGGGAACTGTTCAGTGGCTCTTCATCACAATCGGCACTCTAGTCACCTGCATTACCTTGTTCTACGCCTTCCAAGCACAAGGCTCCACGTATGACGTGAGCAAAACGGCGTTGAGAGTTGCACTCTTTCCGTGGTTCTTGATGCTTGTCACTTGGATCATGGAGGAGATAGTGCGGATATCGGTAGCTCTCCACGGTCCTGCACGTTACTTGATCGGCATACTCCCCTTTTCCGCTCTTCTACCTGCTAGCGCTTTAGAACAAATCGCTCAAAATGACAGGCGAAGAGCTATCATCTTCGCACTTGTGTTGGGCGTGCTTTTCGTCAACGCGTTTTTTACCGTGAGAATGAGATTAGAAACCCCTCGTGAACTCCTCACTCAGTACCTCCGTCCGCGATACCAGAAAGACGATGTCGTGTTACTCGTCCCTGATCAGGCAAGGGAAGCGGTTAACCTTTACGCGCCGGAAATTTCTCTTGCGGAAGTTTTCCCCCGTTCTCTGAAGGATACTCAGACGCTTGCATCTATCCTGGGGAAGTACGCTGATAAACAGCGTGTGTGGCTCATCTGGATTCACGGCAAAGGATCGCCTGTCATCGACGTCGCTGATGGCGTATTTGGTAAAGGTATTTCTTCTTCTCCCGCTCGACCGCGGGGTGAACGGCGAATTTTCCTTTATACGCCAACACAAAAACAAGAAAAGTAAAATAGTCTTCGATGAGAGACTTAAAATACCAGGCGCGCTTCGAATTCTTTGTAGTCACCGTCTTGGGTGTTGCTTTCGCATGGATCGCCTTAAGAGTCGCGTGGGCAGCGGCATACCAGGGGTTTTGGATTGACGAACTCTACACGCTTCATGCCATCAACCTTCCCTTTTCAGAGATGGTAAAGGAACGCGTACAGCGAGGCCATCCACCGTTGTTTTTTATGCTCGAAAAAGGATTTGTCAGTCTCCCCTTTTTAAGAATTCTCACCCTAGAGATGCAGCTCCGTCTTTTTCCTTATTGTTGCTGGCTTGGTGCTATTCTGGCGTTTACTAAACTTGGCAAAAAGTTTTTCCCCCCTACAGCTTTGCAGCCGGCGAGTGTGGTATTTGCCTTCAGCCAGATTGCCCTTCCTCACGCGGCAAACGCCCGAATGTACTCGCTCGCGCTTCTCTTAGCAGTACTTCATACATACTCGCTCCTCGCTCTTTATGAAGCAAGATTTCAAAAATGGTCCAAACTGACCTACCTTCTCTCTGGGGTTCTGGGTGTCATGACAACGCCAACATTTTTTCTCTTCACCGGAACCACCGTAATAGTTTCTTTTGCACGCCGGACCAAGGCACCAGTGCCGTTCAAATTGTGCCTTCTCACTCTTGCCACTGCGACCGCTTGTTACGCCCCCGTTGTTATTTCTTATTTGCGGGCAAGTCACAGATGGCCCCCTGTCTCGAAACATATTTCGAGAATCTATTTATGTTTTCTTTCGCTCCTCACGGGCACGGGTCGCGGAAAAGTTCCGGAGGGAGGATTTCTCGATCAGGCTATATTCTCGGTGAGTGTGTCGATTGGAATTGCGCTCCTCATGGCAATGTTTGTTCGCCGACAGTACTTGTCGAATAGAAGCAAGCTGCTCTTTTGGCTTCTCGTGGTCCCTTTTCTTATTCATTTCGGGTTGCTGGTTCTTTCGTTCCTTCCGGGTTTATCTCGGCTGCGGTTTGGAACAGACAGATATATCGTTGTGTTAGTACCAGCAGGAGCTCTTCTTACAGGCAGCATAGTGGAGACGGTTCGTTCCATCCAAGCCCGACTACTGACAACTCTTTTCCTCGCCGCACTTTCTTTTGCAACATTCCGCTCTCACGTCGATTCGGAAGGGAGGTATTTCGTCCCCGAAATACGCAATTTTGCCACCAGTACCAGAGCGACAAACCGGTGATAGTAGTTCCCACCGAGATCGTTGATGGACTCAGGCTCTACTGCCCAGCAATTCAAAACATTGAGTCGGTTGACGTCTGCTCATGTAATCAACGTAACATTGAGCGGATACTCGACACACTTCGCAGCAGTGATTCAGTCTATATGATTTACTATAGGGGACATTGCCCCGATGTGATCGCCCGTGCAAAGGAAACGTATTCTACTTTCACACTGTTGTCCAGAAAAGTCTACGGAAGCGAAAAAGACCCTATTTTCGGGATCTACGTTTTTTCCCACCCCCGTTTGCTTAACAATACAATGAGCGATTAGAGCGGTGAGCAAGCCTCACGACACTTTGCCCCGCTTTGATACTTGTCACAACTAATAGTTGTTTTTTCGAAGTCACCGAGTACCAACTTACTTCCAGTTATCACGATTACCGTGCGAAGTAAGATGGAGAAGGTGACGCACAATCACAAAGTAATAAGGTTACGCATATTTTTGCATTTTCAACACCCGTTACTCTCAAGGGCGACGATGCTTCTTCGTAGCGCCTTGTGGACAATGCTCGTGAGAATTGCGTCATTTGTACTGTTCTCATGGAGTGTGGACCACGCAGGAGCCGGGGAGTCCATTTCGATAACCTCAAAGACACTCTCGCTGCCAACAACCGCTGTCACCGCTGCCTCTCAGGCCGTTCAAATTTCGCGAATATGGATGTGTAGCAGGTCCCCCTCAGAACTGAGTGTAAATATTCCCACTGTAATTCCACACTCGCTTTGCAAGGCTTTGAGGACGAAAAAAGCCCCCAAGCAAAAGCTTTATGTTTTTCTTGGGCATTTTATTGATGAATTGTCCGCTAGTCCCTCCGCCAGCTATGCAGACGATTTATCAAATTCAATGCTGCGCGAGTCCTCAGGAGAGCCCGTCGTCGATTTTCTTACCTTTGCGCCAATCCTTCTGCCCTCGGCAAAACTTGCGGCTATCACTATTCTGCAAGCTCATTCTGCAGCTTTATCGAGTGAAAACGTCCAAGGAATTGTACTCTGGCAACCGGGAATCCCCATTTCTCCCACCACCGCGGTTGGGCTCCGAGAGCGTGCTCAAGAACTTGCCGGGACAAACGAAGCTCAGGAACTCAGTACTCCCACCTTGGAACAAGAGATTTACAAGGCTTCGCTCATGTTTGTCGACCGCATTGCAGAAGAGTTTTCAACACACAAATACCAACCCACGCTACCCCGACGGAGAGAGTTTTGGATAGGGACTTTTTCCTGGCCCGTCCTTTTACTGTCAGGTAGAATTGCTCCCTTTTACGGCTTACAGGAAATTGCGGACCTTGACGGCCTCTTCGTTCCCCTTGTACCACGCTCCACTCTCCCTCTTGAAGCTTTGCCGCCTCACCTGAGGCTTTCTTCATTCGAGTGGATCTTGCTCCAGGTTTTATGCGCTCGGGGGCTTGCTGAGTTTTTGAACGTGCAGCTTACCGTTGCACCTCTTTACGGCGATGACAGCGATCCGACTTTGATGGAGAGTGCAGTCGCTATTACTCTGACAGGCGAAAAAGCTTGCGCGGTCGCACTCCAAGGTGCTGACTTTTTTGACCCAAACAGGTCCACAGGCTCCGGCATGACGCAGAGAGGAGATTTCACAAAGCGCGAGGCCATACTGGCCAATCTCTCCGCAACTATGCTTGTACCTACTGCTGTTCGCTGGAGCAGTGGATCGCGGAATATTGCCGTTTTAACCTCCGATGGAGCGCTAGGAAGATGCAGTGAAAACACTACTTTTCCTCCCCAACAATTTGCTGAGTTTCTTAGTCTCTGGTTGCCTCTGATCCATGCCGGCATTCCCGTGCAGGTGTATCCGTTTTGGTCACTTAGCGACTATCGTATTTCGGAAAAAATCCGAATCGGTATTACTAGTTTTTCGTATCAAACTCCTCTCAAAGAAGAGCTACATGCTTTGGCTGACTGGACTCGCAACGGTGGTATATTGCTGCTGTATGACGAGGGAGATCAACCTACTACTGCTTCCAGAGGCTGTGGGTTAGGAACTTCTTCGCGCGAAAGTTCAGCAACACAAATGACCTCCCAGCAAACATTTTTTCAAATTTTAGGGTTGCCCAACGAAATCCCAGACGGCACATATCGAATTGGTGATGGATGGCTCACGTTTAAACATGCCTCCCCTGCCAGGTTTGTGTGGAATGCTGTTGAAAACCAGCGTGTCGTGTCAGATCTCGCCGACACGACTCGTGAAGCGCGATATCCCCTGAATGCACGCACTGAATGGGTTTCGTTTTCCAATAGGATTACCACAGGGTGGGTTATACCTACACCTTCCTCTCAGTCATTTCCACTTATGGGGAATTATATCGATTACCTCACCACGGAGTTAAACGTTCGAAGGAATCCTCGTTTTGCAAGTGGGGAGATCTTTTTGGTGGGGCGGGTTCCTACGCAACGAACTAGTGAGCCAACACTTCTTCTTGGAGCCAACACCATCGTTCACCGAATTTCGCGCCGAGATCAGATCTTGACTGTCTATACAGCACCAACAAAGGAGGAGTCCGCTGCGAAATTGCTCCTCCGTCTCCCTTCTCCCCCTTGGAATGTAGAGGATACTACATCACAAGAGGGGCTTGCGTATGTGTGGGATTCACCCCTTTCACTTCTTGAGATCCACGTATGCCCAGAAACTACTTCTGTAAAAGTAGCCTTCACGCAAAGGCAACCATGAGCACAGTCGACATTTCGAGCCGCCTGTGCGATTTCAGACTTGCGTCATTCTTTCGCAAAGCCTTCTATTTCCTAAAAACGTGACAGGACCTGCTATGAGTACAGTCTCGAAATTTCTACTTTTTGGTAATGAGGCAATCGCCCATGCAGCTCGCAATGCAGGGGTAGCTCTAGGAACGGGATATCCTGGAACGCCCTCAACCGAAATCCTCGAGTGCTTTGCTGACCTTGGAGGTCATGCCCAGTGGGCACCAAATGAGAAAGTTGCCCTGGAGGTGGCATTGGGAGCATCTTTCTGCGGTGCTCGAACACTCGTCACAATGAAACACGTCGGACTCAACGTTGCTGCAGACCCATTTTTTACTGCAGCGTACACAGGTGTGGACGGTGGCATGGTTGTTGTTTCCGCGGATGACCCGGGTATGGCCTCGAGTCAAAACGAACAGGATAATAGGCACTATGCAGTAGCTGCTGGAATCCCCATGTTGGAACCATCCGACTCTCAAGATGCTTACGATTTCACAGCAGCCGCGATCGAGCTTTCCGAAAAATGGTACATTCCTGTATTGCTACGCGTTACAACCCGGATATGCCACTCCAAGACAATCGTCCGACCTCGCTGGCTGTTTCCCCCTGTAGATGCTCCTCGTTTTCGTCGGGATATCAAAGGACGCGTCATGATTCCGGCATACGCCCGACCAGCTCATCGCAAACTGAGAGCAAAACTCAGCGAAATCGCTGAGTGGTCAGAGACATCAAGTCTGAACCGTATCCACGAAGGTTCACGTAACCTGGGAATTATTACTTCTGGAGTTACGTACTACCACGTCCGCGAGGCTGCCCCCGAGGCACGCGTTTTGAAGCTCGGGATAACTCATCCCTTGCCCATCAAACTTATTCGCGATTTTGCAGAAAGTGTCGATCGTTGCATCGTTATTGAGGAAGGGGACCCATATCTCGCAACTCACATCAGAGCCGCTGGGCTCGCTGTCGAATCAAAACCAGAGATATTCCGGTTTGGGGAGCTAAATGTCGACAGGGTTCGCCGAATCCTTGCCATGGACACCTCACCGGAACCACAACCTCCCCCTGGGAAGCTTCCTGAACTTTGCAAGGGATGCCCTTATCGACCGGTCTACGACGTCCTTCATAAACTGGACTGCATCGTAAGCGGTGATATCGGCTGTTACACGTTGGGAGTCCTCCCCCCTTACGAAGCCATGGATACCTGTGTCTGTATGGGCGCAAGCATCCCAGTTGGATTAGGAATGAGGCACGTCTTACCTCCAGATCAGAGGAAGCGGGTTGTAAGCGTGATTGGTGACAGTACGTTTATCCACACAGGTATTCCGGGGATTGTTGAGATGGTCTATAATCCACCGCCAGACGGTCATGTGGTAATCGTTTTAGACAACGGCACCACAGCCATGACAGGGCAGCAAGAACACCCTGGAACGGGCCGGACGCTCGACCATACTCCCACCAAGAGGGTTTCCATCGAGGAAGTGGCTCGTGCCATTGGCGTTACGCAAGTTCATGTCGTCGATCCAACACGCGATGCTGCGGGATTTGAACAGCTTGTCGATAAGTGTTTGAATTCGCGGGAGTTATGCTTAATCGTCGCGCGCCACTACTGCATACTGGCCGCTCCCTCTATCAAGGAATTTGAAAAACGCACACAACAACAATTCGATTATGAATGTGTTCCGGGAGGAACGGAATCCCATGGTGAATGATACCATCAATATCCTCGTCGCAGGACTTGGCGGTCAGGGCATAATTCGAGCATCAGATATCATCGCTGACGCAGCCTTTCGAACCGGATATGACGTCAAGAAGAGCGAGATTCATGGCATGAGTCAGCGAGGCGGGTCCGTTAGCAGCGATGTACGTTTCGGATCAAAGGTTCTCAGCCCTATGATACCGCGAGGCGAAGCCCATTTTCTTGTGCTTTGTGATCTTTCCCAGCGGGAGGTGTTTTGGGAATACTTGCGTCCTGAAGGGAAGATAATCAGCATTGAGAATTTAGGAGACGCGAAACTCCCTCACCCGAAGACGCTCAATACAGCTCTTCTCGGATTTTTGAGTAAGTTCTTGCAAATTCCTACAGAGAAGTGGAGAGAAGCTATTGAACACGCTTTTCCGGTGAAATTGGTCGAGATTAATTTGGCAGCCTTCGACATTGGGGCTAAGCAATAGTAAGTCTTCCTGGAGACCGGAGTCCGTAATCGGTTATTTTGCGAAGGAGTTATTGCAAGACAATGGGGTACACGGTGGGAACTCGAGCGAAATTTAATCCCGCAAGTGCGTTGGATTACTTGCCAACATCGAAACTTCGCGAATTACAGTTGTCGCGTCTGCGTGCAATTGTGCAGCGCGCATACGACAATGTGCCTCTTTATCGAGCCAGAATGGAAGAGAGGGGTGTGACTCCCCATGACATCAATACACTGAAGGACGTAGAACGGTTACCATTCACAGAAAAAACTGATCTGAGAGACACGTATCCCTTTGGGCTTTTTGCCAGCCCAATGCGTGAAATTGTCCGGCTTCACGCCTCCAGTGGCACAACAGGGAAACCGATAGTAGTCGCCTATACTCAGGAGGACGTAAAAGTTTGGGCGAGCGTAATGGTCCGCAGCTTCGCAGCCTGTGGAGTGGATGCTGGAGACATCGTGCAAAACGCATATGGCTACGGGCTTTTCACAGGAGGGCTAGGAGCGCATTACGGAGCAGAAGCGTTGGGTGCAACGGTCATCCCAATCTCGGGGGGGAACACGGACCGCCAAATTATGGTCCTCAAAGATTTCGGTGTGACTGTGATTTGCTGCACGCCAAGTTATTTCCTTCACATTATGGAACGAGCAGGCGAAATGGGAATTGATTTTAAGAGCCTTCCGTTGCGCGTCGGCGTCTTTGGGGCAGAGCCATGGACTGAACAGATGCGTCGCCACATTCAGGAAGCAAGCGGTATCCGTGCTTACGATATTTACGGGTTATCTGAAATCATTGGTCCTGGAGTGGGAATAGAATGCGAAGAGCAGGCTGGGCTCCACATTTTTGAGGATCATTTTCTTATGGAGATCGTTGATCCTGCCACTGGGAATGTCCTTCCTGATGGAGAAGAAGGCGAGCTTGTTCTTACCACACTTAGCAAATATGCTATGCCGATGATCCGGTATAGGACTCATGACATCACCGCCATTTCGCCCGAGCCGTGCCGTTGTGGACGAACTATCCGCCGTATTCGCCGTATCGCGCGGCGTAGCGATGACATGTTTATTATTCGCGGAGTCAACGTATATCCGTCACAAGTTGAATCTGCCCTTCTCGAAGTCGAGGGAACCCTTCCCCACTATCAGATTCTCTTAACGCGCGAGCACGGACTCGATCAAATGGAAGTTCAGGTAGAAGTAACTCCTGAAGTATTTAGTGACAAAGTCGGAGCGCTAGAAGCACTTCACAAGAAATTATCCTCGGCCATTGAGCACACGATCGGCATTCGAGTTCGGGTGCGGTTGGTTGAACCACACACGATCAAGAGAAGTGAAGGAAAAGCTAAAAGAGTCATCGATCAGCGTAATTTGCAGTAAGACATTCGAGGGAGCAGAGAGGTTGTCAGAAAATGAAAACTAAACAGCTGTCGGTTTTTCTCGAAAATAGACCTGGGCAACTGAGCATTCCATGTAGGGCTCTTGCCGAAGCAGGAATAAACATACTTACCCTTTCGCTGGCAGACACGCAGCAGTTCGGAATTCTCCGCCTCATCGTTAAAGACTGGGAGAGAGCTGCAAAGGTTCTGCAAAACGCAGGCTGTGTGGTTAACGTCACAGAAGTTATTGCAATCGAGGTTCCTGACAAACCCGGCGGCATGGCAACGACTCTCGAGGTCATCGAAAAAGCAAACCTCAACATCGAGTACATGTACGCGTTCACGTTTCGCCGCGGAGACAAAGCAGTTGTTGTGTTTCGCTTTGATGAACCGGACAAGGCCATAGAAGTCCTTCAGGCTAACGGCATCAACGTTGTAGGCAGCGTAGAACTCTATGACATGAGCGAAAACTAAGGAATGGTACAGCTATGAAAAAGGACTTACCCTGGTGGCGTCACGAAGTTTTTAATAACTGCTTTTCTCGAGGGAGGAACTGAACCATGCCGACCACCGCCCTCGAAAACCGTGTTTGGGATCCCGCTGAACTTCTCACACGTGATGAGTTAGAAGCACTCCAACTGGAACGATTAAGAGAAACAGTTGCCCGCGTTGCAAATGTTCCTTTTTATAAAAAAGCTTTTTCAGAAAGCGGCGTCTCGCCTGAGAAGATCCTGTCGCTTGACGACCTAAGACGACTGCCGTTCACGACGAAAGCTGACCTTCGCGATCATTATCCGTTGGGTTTTCTTGTTGTTGGAAGGAACGAGATTGCCCGCATTCACGGCTCATCTGGAACAACAGGCAAACCTACCTTCGTAGCCTATACTTCTCGTGATTTGGAAACGTGGGCAAACCTTTGTGCGCGGTTCCTAGTGGCAGGCGGCGTGCGCCCTCACCACCTTGTTCATGTGGCTTTTGGCTACGGACTATTCACAGGAGGCTTCGGTCTCCATGCTGGGATAGAAAAGGTCGGAGCCGCGGTCGTTCCTGCTGCGAGCGGGAATACTCCTCGCCACGTTATGCTTCTGAGAGACCTCCAACCAGACGTTTTGGTTTGTACGCCTTCGTATGCTCTTAATATCGCAGAAGTGGCCGAGGCAGAGGGGATAGATCCGCAAGAGTTGAGTCTTTCCCTGGGGCATTTTGGCGCAGAACCGTGGACCGAAGATATGCGCAGAGAGATCGAGACCCGACTCGGTATTATGGCATTCGATAATTACGGGCTCAGCGAAGTGATCGGTCCAGGTGTAAGCGGAGAATGCATATTCAGAAACGGCATGCACATCCAAGAAGATCACTTCATCGTAGAATGCATCGACCCAGACACTCTTGAGCCAGTGCCCGATGGGGAAAAAGGAGAGCTTGTTTTTACGACCATTACCAAGCAAGCTATGCCTCTCATTAGATATAGAACGAGAGACATCGCTGTGCTCGATCATAGCCCATGCCCATGTGGCCGCGTTGGCGTGCGTATGAGCAGAGTCATCGGAAGAACCGATGATATGCTTATTATTCGGGGGGTCAATGTCTTCCCCTCTCAGATTGAGGAAGCCCTTCTCCACGTGGAAGGAACGGCTCCCCAATATCTCATAGAAATAGACCGTCCTGGGGCTCTCGACGAAGCAATCGTCAAGGTAGAGATAAGACCCCAGGATTTTTCGGACAAAATGAGCCAGATGCAGGCGCTGCGAGAGCGCATAGAGCAAGAAATTGCTCGTGTGTGTGGGATTAGAATGCACGTAGAACTTGTTGACCCCCAAACTCTCGAGCGATCGGTTGGAAAGGCTCGGCGCGTCATAGACCATCGCAAAGAAAAACTTCGCTTGGCTTAAGCACACCATCGCTCGAAGCACTTTTCTGGCACTGATATTAGATTGCGTGTCTCCAAGATCGCTGCAGAAGGAGAAAGTAAGGTGCTGGCAACAGTCTATTTCGCCTAACTAATTAAGCAAGCTAAGCAGGTGTGAGAGTGAGATTCAAGATCAACGCTATATTGTGTGTACCTATGTTCTTGCTGTTAAGCGATTCGACGATGCCAAGACCGATTGTCATAGCTCATCGCGGAGCTAGTGCAGATTTCCCTGAAAACACCCTGCGGAGTATTATGGAGGCATGGCGCCAGAACGCAGACGCTGTAGAAATAGACGTTCATCCTTCCGCCGACAGACGGGCAATGGTCATTCATGACGCGACAACCAAACGCACAACGGGCATTGATCTTGTCGTAAGTGCTACTCAGTCCAGCGTTCTTCGCCAACTTGATGCAGGATCTTGGAAAGCGAAGTCTTTTGCCAATGAACGCATCCCCTATCTTGATGAAGTCCTGACGACACTCCCGAAACGGAAAAAACTGTTGATAGAGCTCAAGGGAGATCTATCCACTGTTCAGCCAGTGGTTGATGCAATCCGAGCGAGAGGGACGACCGAAGGATTGTGCATCATTTCCTTCAGTTTGCCGATGCTATGCGAAATAAAACGCCACCTTTCCGGTGTCCCGACCCTCTGGTTGAGAAGCACATTAACCACCCCTGAAACCAAAACACCTCTCCCCCATCCGATTAGCTGGCTTGATATCGCCACTTCCAACAGTTTGTCTGGCGTCGATGTCCATTATGGAGGTTTGACAAGAGAGTTCGTAGAAGAAGCTCGAAAGCGGGGACTCTCGGTATACGTGTGGACTGTCAACGATCAAGCGGAAGTCGAACGAGTAGCGCGTTCCGGTGTTGATGGAATAACAACGGATAAGCCGGGCGAGACTCTTTCAATTCTTCGCGGACTCGAGTGATTTTGCTCCAAACTTTTTCCCTGTCTCCCGACGTTTGAGGTCATAAAGACATGCTTGTAGACGTTTTGCAGCCTCCACGTCTCCAGGACGAACAAAACGCTTTGCATACTCAGCATATTCGCGTGCACTTGGGAAATCACCTAGATACGCACTCGAAAGGTTAGAGGCAAGAATGTAGGCATCGAGAGCTATAAGCCTTTGACCATGGTTCTCTGCCCAGTGGGCTAACTCCAAAGCGGTCTCCCTCGCTCCTTCAAAATCACCATGAGATGTCTGAAGATAAATTGCTGTACTTGCGGCAAAAGGAGCGTTTGGTCCTCCAGCTGCAATAGCTTTCTTAGCTGCTCTAATCGCCATCTTGTGGTTTCCATCATGAAAACGAGCCGTAGCAATCCCCATCCATGCTTCATCGTCATTGGGTTGTTTCTTCAACGATTTTCGATAAAGAGCGATGGAATAATCCAGACTGTTCATCGCGAGCGCACAACGCGCACGTGCCTTGATACCCTCAGGATCGCTACTGTAGCGCAAAGGATCGACGAGAAAGGTGACCCGAGGTTGGCAAGCACAAGCAGTAAGAACCAATAGGATCATCGTTCCCAGAACGCATCTGAGAATAAGCAATTCCACACTAGTTAGTAAACTTCGCCTTTTCATAAGCAATCTGCTACCTTGCGCGGTCAGCAATTTCACGAAGAATTTTCTGTTTAAATTCTAAAAATGAGCTATTCCCCAAATCGCCCTGCCCGTGACGCCTCACGCTCACGGTCTCAGTTTCTGCTTCCTTTTGCCCAACGATGAGCATGTAGGGAATTTTCTGAAGCTCAGCATTTCGGATCTTTGCGCCAATTTTCTCTTCGCCACGATCGAGGACGGCACGGATACCTGCGTCACGAAGCTCTCGGAAGACATGCTCCCCATAGCCGATGAGTTTCTCGCTAATAGGGAGAACCGCTACCTGAACTGGCGCCAACCAGACAGGCAGGTTTCCAGCCGTATGCTCCAGAAGTACGCCGATGAACCGTTCTAGCGAGCCAACTATCGCTCGATGAACCATTACTGGGCGGTATTTTTTTCCGTCCGGCCCAACGTAAGTAATATCAAAGCGTTCAGGCATCGAAAAATCGACCTGAATTGTTCCACACTGCCATGAGCGTTTCAGGCAGTCTTTTACATGGAAATCAATCTTGGGGCCGTAGAATGCACCATCCCCGGGATTTAGTTTATACTGGATGCCCAGCTTTTCCAAAGAGTTCTGAAGCGCGGATGTCGCGTTTTCCCACATTTCATCGGATCCGATGCTTTTCTCCGGACGGGTAGATAATTCGATGTGGTAATCCTCGAATCCGAACACACGGTAAACATGTCGGATGAACTCAATTGCTTCCGTTATAGCAGCTTCTAGCTGGTCAGGGGTCGTAAAGATATGAGCGTCATCTTGGGTAAAACAGCGAACGCGGAACAGACCATGCAAAACACCGCTCAGTTCATGGCGATGGACACGACCAAATTCGGCGATTTTCAGCGGCAAATCGCGATAGCTCCTCAGCGAGCTTTTGTAGACAAGAAGACAGCCAGGGCAGTTCATCGGCTTTACGGCATATGTCTTCTCGTCAATTTGCGTAAAATACATGTTTTCTTTATAATGATCCCAATGGCCACTGCGGTGCCACAAATCTTCATTTAGTATAAGTGGCGTCATTATCTCAACGTAGTTCCGCTTGCGTAGTTCTTCGCGGAGAAAACTGACAATCTCGTTAAAAACAATTACTCCATTTGGATGGAAGAATGGAAAACCAGGTCCCTCTTCCTGGAAGGAGAACAAATCGAGTTCTTTTCCAATCCGACGATGGTCTCGCTTCTTTGCCTCTTCGAGCAGTCTCAGATGTTCATCCAGCATTTTCTTCTCTGGAAACGACGTTCCGTAGATTCTTTGGAGCATTTTGTTGCGCGAGTCGCCACGCCAGTAGGCGCCGGCAACACTGAGCAACTTTACGGCTTTTACGTAAGCTGTTGATGGGAGATGTGGTCCCCGACAAAGATCGATGAACTCACCTTGTTGATAAACAGAGATCTGCTCATCTTCCGGAAGCTCTTGGATTATCTCTACTTTGTAATTCTCCCCCTGTTTTTTGAAAAGATCTATTGCTTCCTGCCGCGTGAGTTCTCGTCGCTGGATCTCGTAGCCTTCCTGAATAATCCGTTTCATTTCTTCTTCAATGCGCTCGAGTATCTCAGGTGTGATCGGCTCGGGGATATCGAAGTCGTAGTAGAACCCATCCTCCAAGGCAGGACCAATAGTTATCCTCGCTTCAGGGATAATTCTTTTGACCGCCTGAGCCATAATGTGCGCCGAAGTGTGACGGAACACTTCTCGCCCAGCTTCGTCCTTCCAGGTAACGAGCTCGAGAGAACAATCCTTTGTTATGGGAGTTGATAGGTCGCACAACTTTCCATCAATCCGACCAGCGAGAGCGGCTTTCGCTAGCCCAGGTCCAATACGCTTTGCCACATCAAAAACGGTGCTGTTTTTTGGAACTTCGAGCGTGCTTCCGTCAGGAAGCTTTACACTTACGACTGCGGGTGAGGAACCCTGTTCTTCCATCTGAATTCTCTCCGTTTGCCAATCCACAAAGTAGCTTTTGTTTCAGTCTAACATCAAATTATTGAAACGTGCCCTCACGGCGTGCATTCAACAAGATTTTCGCCGTGACGGGTCAGGTTTGGAAAACGACGGGACAAAATAGGATGTTATTCCGCCCGACTAAAAAGGACTAGAAATGAAGCAGTCTTTCCTCGAAATAGTAGCTGAAGACTAATTATTCCTTAACATGTTTTCTTTCGTACAACAACAAGTGGCACCGGTAGCAGGCGCTCTACGCCCCCCAAGTCACTCGGGAGGCTCACAACACCATCCCTGAGGTCGTCAGCCAGTTTTTTTCCAAACACAGCAGCATCGTTCACAAACATAACGGAAGACCCACCACCATCCATATTCATGGCGGTTTCACACCCAAGATTGCGCATGAGTTGTGCAAGCTCTGCTAGCGTAGCACCGACCGAGTGAGTGAGTCGAGCGCGCCCGTCCACTACGACGAGAATGACTGTACCATCGGGCCGCACTCCGATAGCAGTGCGTGGCGCACGAGTCACATTCCAGTCATACGGGAAACGCGTCGGAGGGACGCCTCGTTGTGGAGCTTCGTAGAGAGCCTTGCACAGGCCAGTACGCGGAAGCTCTGCACTCTCTTCAAAGGAGGGCTCCTCTTTTACCATGATCGGTCTGAAGTCTTCTTTACTCGCACCAAGTGGAACCACCTCGCCGCGGGAAACCAAGAGGGGCCCAACGCCCAAAGCATGTCGGATCGACTTCAGCTGTCCTGTCTTTGGGTCGCACACAGTCACACTTGCAGCTCCACGCGGCTCGATCTGACCATCGAAAGCTTCAGAATCCCCCACGACCCAACCGTTAGAAGGGATTTCCGTCGCGCTGTCTTCAAAAACCTCCACGACAGAATTGCCCACAATAACCGCACCGAAATTGAGAGGTCCTATTCGATTTTCAGAAAACGGTTTATCACTCTTGTGGGCGTACGTAGCAGCTACCGACTCTCCCTCAAAAATAAGCTTTTCACACTCCAGCTTTACGCCCACATCTGCAGTTACAAAAAAATCGTTGTCTTCGGTAACGACAAAGGCTGCTCGGCGTAGCGTCTTTATTTGGTGCGTGTAGCCATTCTCCACCAACACAGCAACAGGGTCGTTCATGGCGCTGTGGAGGGTTACATATTCTTCTGGAAAGTTGAGGAAAAACGTCGAATTCGTGGCAGCGACTATCGAATCGTCGAATGCACGAATCTTGCCACGTTTCTTCAACCTGGCAGTTTCATGCACCACTTCTGAAAGAAAAGCGCATCCTGCGTACGGAACTACACGGTGGATCCGAACAAGATTTCGCGAAGCGCTGTTTATGTCGACTCTGCCTTTCTCGAGTGCGTGCGCCACATTGCGTAACGCATCGTCCTCATTCCACGGCAAATTCGCCTCCTGTCGTTGCTCAGCGCTTTTCCATTTTGCAAATAGCTTTGCATTATCTCCCGTGTACGAATCTACAAAAGCTGTTCTGTTCAACTCGTATAAACACAGGCCGAAATCTTCCCATGCGAGGCCTGCTTGCTGAGGATCAAAACTATCCGCAATGCAGAACTCGAGCTTCTCGCAATCGAACCACAGCGACTTCCCCTTTGTCAGTGCTTCGCACATATACGCCATGAGGCTCGTTCTTCCAAAGAGACGACGCCTGAGTGAGACCCACCGACTGTGCCAAATACCTTCGAACTCTCCAGTCCAACTTCGGTCGATAGGTAAAAACGCCACGGGAAAAGTTTTTCCACGTTGAGCGCGGAGCGCCCCTGTAGCCCAGAAGGTTTGCCAAAAGGCATTGGCGACAGCTGCCTGAGCAGCGAGATCTCCCCTATCGCATGGAGCACCATCGGCTGAGAGTGCATGAAGAACAAGGGGACGAACCTCTACTCCGCCTCCATCGAGAGCAGAAAAGGGCACCTGTAAAAGGTTGAAACTGAAACCACCTGTAGCCGCTTCGCGTTCAAGGAGAGAGTGAACAAACTTACGCCACGCAGGCTCATTGTTTCGGTAATGTTTCTTTGAAGATAGGAAAACTGCCCTGGAAACCAGCCAAACATTATCTTTCTCAGCGATTATTCCCGGTGGCAGAGACTCGCTTTCAGGTACATCCTTGTTCACAATTTGAAGCGACTCGAGGAAGAGCGGGTACAGCCGATAGCGTGCCCGGAACCATTTCACCGGCGTTTCGGAAACATCTGAAAGTTCCTCGAGAACGAGTGGCTGATCATAGGAGGTTCCTTCCGGCAGAAGGCTCCCAATCCACTGAAGAAAAGTATCCACATCTTCTCTCGTGATGGGACACCCCAAATCAATCTTTATAAACTGAACACCCACTGCAGGAACACGGTTAGTTTCCCGCAGGCCGTGGATCCAAGATTTGTCAGGCAATCCGCCCTCTTTCACTTTGTGCATTGTTCACTCAACTCTTTAGAGAAAACTTCAGCGGGGTTTCAGGCAAGAGATGATACGCGGTCAAGCTTTTTAAGATAATCCAGTCGGCTTCGAGTGGCGAAACACGAACACGAAAGCTCACCTGTTCATATAGAAAGAGTAGATTGTACGATCTTCCAGGGCATCTTCATAGCCAGACACGAGGATATCCCCTTTCTTATCCCCGTTCATGTCGCGAACGAGAAACGACGAAAAAGCCCGAGGCGTGTGGATCACTGCAAACGGTTTACTAGCAAAGCCCTTTGTGCCACCCAGATTTTTAAAGCAGGAAATTTCGCGGGGGCCCGTCTTGAGAACCAGATCAACCAGCCCATCGCCGTCCATGTCGTGGTTTATGAAAACCTGCTGCTGAAACAACTGTCTCGCTCCATAGATTTCGTAGTTCACCAATACACGGTGTTTAAAGCTGAAGACATCAAGGAATCGATTACGCTGCTTATCCCAAAGATAGAAACGGAGCTCTCCATCGAGGCCATTCTTGAGATAAGCGCGGAGCTGTGACTCCATGCTCTGCGGCTGAAAATCGAGATGGAAAAGAGCAAGGTCGAGTGCGCCATCACCGTTCACATCACCCAATGGCAGTAGCTCACTGTACGCAATATCGCGGGTGTGCAAGGTGAAATCAGGTTTATCTCCGAAACTCCCATCTTCCTTACCGAGAAACACCTGCACATCAGTTCGAGGGGTGAGCTTTGTGGCGGAGACGTTAACATTGAATGTGTCGAGGCGACCATCACCGTTGAGATCAATTAGGTTGGGAGCGAGCACTACCTGATTTTTATACACGCCAAAGGCAGTAGCAATACGGTCGTAGACTTTTGCGGCTTGGGAGCGAAATTCTCCCTTTTCAGTCTGGAAAAACACCGCATCTCGTGTAATAAAATCGACTAATTTGTCTGAATTGAAGTCACAGGCAAGAAAGGGGCGACTGGTCGACTCTACAGCATAGTCTATCCCATACCAATGCCCGTGGCGTAAAGGAAGCCGAACGATATCTGAGTTGAGTCTCTCCTGCACAAGAGGCATTCCTAATAGGTCCGGTTCTCGCCGAAAGTAAGCATATTGTGCCGTGGCAAACGGCAAAGAAACTCGACTCTTCAAACGGTAACGGAATGAACCATCAGGCTGATATACCTCGAGGTAATGAGAACTCGGCAGGATAAGCTCACTTTTCCCATCCCCATCAAGATCATACGCAAAGTCTGCGAAACGGAGGTTTACTTCTGGAGTGACGTCGATAGGCTTTCTGAGAATGGGTATCAACGACGCGTCGATATTTTTCTCTGTGGTCGTAAGCGCCTCTTTTCTCACTGGCAATGCATCGACACCACTGGGACGGGCGAAAACAAGCTGACATCCAGGAGCTGTTGTGACTTTCCCTACGCTAATAAGAGCAATATCTGCAGGCAAAGGCTGTGTGCCCCCAACATCCAAGGATGGTGTGGGGGGAAAGATCCCATTGTTCTGCTGAAAGAAAATCAGGATTCTCCGATGAAAGACGTAGACGAGATCGTTCAGTCCGTCACCATCCACATCGAAACGTGTTTCCACAGCTTCCGCGGCACTCGGCAGATTGATCGATGACTCTCGAAAGTCTGCCAACAAGACCGTCGTCAGCTGCAAAAGTAGCCCTACCAAAAAAAACGTGTAGTTACGCTTGATCATTTCTGCTCGAATTGTCTTTGAGCACTTTCCGCACTTTACACGCAAGTAACTTTTCCTGTTGCTCATGCGAACTTCTGTGTGGTCTCACAGTTACCACGATGAAATATGTATATCTCCGTTCTTCTGTTTCTCTCTTACTGATATTTTGCGGAGTCGCTGCTCTAGCGGCAGAGTCTGTGCCACAGGTTGATTCGAAACAGACATTCCAGTTTCTCGTAGAGCAAGTTTCTTTTGGTCCTCGAATACCGGAAAGCACTTCCACAGAAAAAACACGTCAGCTCATTTTCCAAACGCTGGCTGAAAGCGGATTTTCTACGCACACTCAGCACTTCCGCGCATACGTCCCTGTATTAGGTCGAGAGGTTCACGGTCAGAACATCTACGCTATCAAGCCAAAAGGACAAAATCCTCTTGTCGTCTATTCTGCCCACTACGACACGCGTCCGATCGCTGAAAAAGATCCGCGCCCGGAAAAACGTACCCAACCGATCCCTGGAGCAAATGACGGTGCAAGCGGCGTCGCTGTGCTCTTAGGAATTGCAAAGGCTCTCAGCAACGTCGACCCGCCGAAGCCTTTAGCCTTGGTTTTCTTCGATCTTGAAGACGGCGGACTTCCGCAGGATCCTTCAGGTTTTTGCTTAGGATCTCGCTTCCTTGCAGCAAATCTCCCGCCGGAACTAGTGGATTTCGAGTGCGGAATTAATCTTGATATGGTTGGCAAGAGAAAACTGCGCGTACTCTATGAAAAATTTTCCTTTGATCGGTGTCCCGACTTGGTAGAACAGGTGTGGTCACTGGGCGAAAAAGTTGCTCCCGATGTTTTTGTCAAGCAAAGAGGTATTCCAATCTACGATGATCACGTTCCGTTTCAAGAAATGGGAAAAAAGTACATCAATCTCATTGATTTCGATTATCCTCAGTGGCACACGAGTGATGATTCTGTCGAACAATGTAGTTCAGAAAGTCTGAAGACGGTTGGAGACACTCTGTTGCGGTACTTGTTCCAGTAGTTTCTTCTTGTCCAGCCGATGATGATAGTTGCTTTGCAGTTCCAGGTAAACAACAACGTCTTCAGTCATCTCGTAATAATCATAGGTCACAAAACTGGTGGTTAGTGCTGGAAGATGATCGAGTTGAAGGAAGCCGAAATGGAAACGCATCGTAGCCCCAGCGAATGGGAAAAGGTAATCGAATATCTACGGCATTCCGTAGACCAGGAGACCATCACGACGTGGTTTCTTCCCCTTCGTTGTCAAAGTGTCGAAAATGGGAAAGTCACACTTGCTGCTCCGAGTGACTTCTTTCGTACGTGGATTTCATCCAATTATCACGATCAAATCAAGTCTGCCCTCAAAGCAGTGTTTCGTAACGATGTCACTGTTGAATTTGTGACAATGCCCGGCATAGCTGCGGATCGCCCGACACCGGATATAGTCATTCCCGACAGTGGCTCGGCAAGCGACGCAGGTGTTGCTCGCCCCGAAGTCAAGCAAGTGCCGTCTTTCCCTCGTATGAGTCGTCTCAATCCAAAGTATACTTTTGACCAGTACGTCGTAGGGGAATCAAATCGCTTCGCACACGCAGCGTGCAAGCAGGTTGCTGAGCCATCATCGCGATCATATAATCCTCTTTTTCTCTACGGAGGTGTTGGACTAGGCAAAACACATCTTTTACACGCCATAGGGCATCAGCTGCTCGCGTCGTGTCCAACAATGAAGGTCCTCTATGTAACCAGTGACGAGTTCATGAACAGTTTCATCGAGTCCATTTCTCAAGGAAAGCAGTTTGAGTTTCGTGACTACTATAGAAAAGTCGACCTTCTCATGATTGACGATGTCCAGTTCTTCAGTGGGAAAGAGCGAACACAAATTGAGTTCTTCCACACCTTCAATGCGCTTTATGACGCGGGCAAAAAGATTGTGATATCAAGCGATAGACCGCCAAGTGAACTGGACGCTCTAGAGGACCGTCTGCGCAATCGATTTGCATGGGGACTTATTGTCGATATTCAGCCGCCGGACCTCGAAACGCGCATTGCAATCCTGCGAAAGAAAGCGGCATTGGCAGGAGAACCTGAACTGCCACTGGATGTCGCAACTTACATCGCGGAACGTGTGCAGTCCAATATCCGCGAACTTGAGGGGGTTCTCTTACGACTTCGGGCTTATGCCTCTGTCATGAAGTTGCCGATCACGCTGGAATTGGCAAAGTCTGTCCTTTCAAACGTTATGCCCCAAATGCCGCGACAGACTGTTGATTTAGAACAAATCATCCAGTTGGTGTGCGATCGTTTTGAAATCAAACGGGAAGACCTTCTTGGCAAAAGCCGTCAGAAACAATTTGCAACGCCGCGACACATTGCTCAATACTTGGCAAGGAAGTTCACGAAGCTGTCGTATCCCGAGATAGGAAAGCGCTTTGGGGGACGCGACCACACCTCTGTTCTCCACGCCTACCAGCGGATATCTGAAGAAATACAAAAGGACGAGAACATGCGAAGCTTGATATCATATCTTACGCACCAACTGACCACAGAAATGAATCGAAAGCTGTAGGTTGAATTGATAGCTGGCCCGCTGATTGCTAACGAAGGGTTAAAAAGAAACCGAATGCGAAAAGGTCTGAGAAAAATGGATGCTCGAATTGGATTTTTCCGAAAAAGCACCCGAGCTTTTACATTTATTGAAATCATGCTCGTGGTTCTCATTATCGGTATCCTCATGGGGATTGTGGTTCCCCGCATGGTCGGTCAAACAAAAGCTGCCAAGATCAAAGCTTGCAAGGCATCCATCCATGGCATTGGCGTTGCGCTGAGCTCTTTCGAAGTGCACGCTGGGAGATTTCCAACGACGCAGGAAGGACTACAAGCCCTTGTCACCAAACCCAGTGGCTTAACCGATGACGAATGGGCAGGTCCTTACTTGAATGAGATTCCGAAGGACCCATGGGGACAGGAGTTCATTTATCGAAGTCCCGGCGAGCATAACAACGACTACGACCTTGTTTCGAAGGGACCTGACAAACAAGAGAACACTCCTGACGATATCGCTAATTACGCCATCGGAGAGGACAAAAAGTAGGACATTTGTTTTTCAGAAGGACGTGAAGCCGGAAAGTGACGAATATACACTCAACTGCTATTATCGACCCTCGAGCTGAGCTCGATTCGACCGTCGAAATTGGACCGCATGTCATTATTGAAGGCAATGTGAGAATCGGACCGCGCACGCGAGTCTTGGCCAATGCCTACCTCTGCGGCGACACCAAAATCGGTGCAGACAATATCATCCACATGGGATGCGTTATTGGTCATGCTCCTCAGCACCTTGCATACAAAGGAGCGCCCACGGGGGTCGTGATCGGAGATGGTAATGAATTCCGCGAGTACGTGACGATTCATCGCGCGGCAGAAGAAGGACACTCAACCATTATCGGCAATCGTTGCTACCTCATGGCTCTCTCACATGTCGCCCATGACGTCGTAATAGGTGACGACGTCATTATGGCCAACGGAGCACTCCTCGGTGGCCATGTTCGCGTCGAGGATAAGGTCTTCATTTCGGGGAATGTGGGCGTTCATCAGTTTTGTGCTATCGGGAAACTTGCTATGATTGGGGGACTCTCCAAGATTGTGAAAGATGTCCCACCTTTCATGCTTGTAGATGGAAACTCTGAGGTTGTCGGAATAAATGTTGTGGGGCTCCGTCGTGCTGGATTTGATGCTGAGACTCGAGAGAAAATAAAGCTCGCCTACAAGTATCTCTATCGCTCTGGGCTCAACGTTTCCCAGGCGCTTGCTCGCATCGAACAAGAACTGCAAGGGTGTCCTCCGATCGCTGAGCTTGTATCTTTCATTAGACAATCGAAGAGAGGGATCGCTGATCACGCGCCCACCCTTCACGAGTAGCAATGCCTATGAGTGCCCCCTCGGTTGCCGTCATCGTTGTTAATTTCAATGGCGCCGAGGTCCTTCGCGATTGCCTCTCGTCTTTGAGTAAATCGACCTACCACTCCACCATCATAGTTGTCGACAACGGCTCTACTGATAACTCGCGCTCTATCGTTCAAACAGAATTCCCAAACGCCCGTTTGATTTCATCAAAAGAGAATCTGGGTTTTGCCGCGGGAAATAATCTGGGTATTCGCTCTGCCCTAGCAGACAATCACGATTACATTTTTGTGCTCAATAATGACACTCTGGTTGATAGATCCTGCATTGAGCATCTGGTCAAGCGAGCTGAAGAGAATTCTCGTATTGGAGCTGTCAGTCCGAAAATTCTTTTTGCGGATCCGCCAGACCGCATTTGGTTTGCTGGAGGTAGTTACAATCTGTGGTCTGGCGTAAGCAGACATTTTGGCCTTCGTGCTCACGCCGACACCGCGAAATACAATATTCCCCGCTTGATCTCTTTCGCGACGGGCTGTGCCGTCTTGCTGCGTAGCGCCGCACTCTCTGAAGTTGGGCTTTTCGACGAAACTCTCTTCATGTATCACGAAGACGCTGATCTTTCATATCGCCTCAAAGCAGCTGGGTGGGAATTGGTTTACGAGCCGAGGGCGATTGTGTGGCACAAAGAAGCGTGGACCACCCGAAGAACTATTGGACGAAGCTGGGGACTTCGCCTTTGTGTTCGTAATATTCTTGCAGTACATCAAAAACATCGCCGCTGGTACCATGCGTTTACATTCTATCCAAGCTTCTCATGGCGTTGGCTTGTGTTGCCAATTATCAACGCACTTGTCCACAACCGCCCTGACGTGATAAAAGGAATCGTTGGTGGGGTCGCAGCGTACCTGAGAAATGAGCAAGGCAAACCACTAAAATGAAACGGCGGCAAAAAACTAAGACCAATAATTTGCAGAGGCTAAGTTCGCAAGCTGATGGAGGGTATACAGACACTGCCGCATCTGTAGTAACTGTTTCCAACGATATCCTGCCAGTGCTCACCGTTGCGGTAGCTACTCTCGTCCTTTTTGCACCGACCTGGTTTCATCTGACTCAGTCTTTCCTCGGAAGTCCCTTTTGCGATATGAATATCGCCTATCGCCATTATTTGGCGTTCGGTACTCGATGGCTAAAAAATGGAGTCATTCCGCAGTGGAATCCTCACATCTACTGTGGGACGATGTTTCTTCCGAGCACATGCGCAACTCTCCACCATCCTCTCAACGCTCTCGTGCTTATCTTTTTTCCTCTTCCCTTTGCAGCAAACATCGCAGTGATCGTCCATGCGCTTGCTCTGTCGCTGGGAGTATATGCATGGGGGCGTTCGAACGAGTTCACGCCGTGGAAGTCTGCACTCGCAGCAGTGCTGTCGGTAGCATCGACTTCTTTTTGTTCACGTGTTTTCGCCGGACATTTCACCATGGTCTGTTCCTTTGCGTGGGTCCCGTGGTTTTTCTTAAGCGTTCAGCGCATGGCCCACCGGAAGGCTCGAGCATGGCTCATCGGAGGATTATTCGGCGCGCTCATTGTTTTGGGCGGACATCTCCAAATAGCCTACTATGCATTTCTCCTTGGCAGCTTGCTAAGTACTCGAGTCTTGATCCAAAGAAGGAGGAACAGACTCCCCTACCGCGAGACACTCTCCCCTCTTTTCGCTTACGCTGCTGCGCTTGTTACGGCAATGTGTCTTAGCGCAATCGAACTATTACCTGTTTTCGATGCTCTCCGCGATTCTGCGCGGATGTCGGCTCCTGATACGGAATGGGTGCGCCGGTTTTCTTTTCCCATCGAAAATCTCGTGGCTCTATTTTTCCCAAACATTTTCGGAACACCGCTCGAATACTTTGGCAGGTGGTTCTGGTGGGAGGTCTCGCATTACGTGGGAGTCTCCACCGCGATTTTTGCAATTTTAGCTCTTTCTTCCCACCGGAAAGATATGAAAGAAAACCTAGGCGATCTGCGCTTCCTATGCATTGTCGCACTTTTCTTAGCTCTCATTCCGAACATCCAGTCAGTTCATAGCTTGTTTCGGTTTGTCCCAGGCTGGTACGCACTTCGTGGCCATGCGAAAATTGCCATGTTTGCAGTCCTTGTTCTCCCCCTTCTGGCCGTTCACTGTATGTCAGAATACGTTGGCGGAGACCGCCGTCGTGTTGCCTTGACCATCATTTTGACGATAATAGCAATTTCAGCAGCCTTTATCATTTCGGGGATGGGTGACCTGCTTGTTATCCGATATGCCTCCGCACAGAATGTCCTGCGAGATCGTTTGGCAGGACCGGACCCATCTTCTTCATCAGGAATCTCGCAAATCCTTATGTCCGTCCACAGAGCAGCGATTCATACCCTCGTAGTTTGTGGCCTCGTTTTTGGAATCCTCATTGTACAAAAGCGATTCCCCGGCAAATTGCCTATCGCTCTCGGAGCATCTCTTATGCTCGCTGACGAGCTTATCGTTACCCTCCCTGTCCTCAACACGCACTTTATTCCCACCGATTCTCCGAGCCTTCCGGCATTTCGAGAATTTCTCCAGGAGAGAGGGGAACTGGCGAGGGTGGAAATGCCATCAACTGGTATTGTTAATTCAGCAATGAGCTACTCTCTTTCCACCCCTGGAGGAAACGACATCAACATATCCCGATATTACGATCTATTTCTCTCAGCGATCGAAGGGAAACCCGGGGGAGAACCACATCTTCATTTTTTTGTCCAAGATGAGAGCCCCCTGCTCGATTGCATGGCACTGAAATACCTTCTCCTTCCTTCGAATTCGCAACTCCGAGAAGGACTTCATCTCGAGAAAGTAAAAGGCCTAGGCGATTTCACCATTTGGCGCAGACCCACTGCGTTGCCGTATGCCTATGTCGTTCAGAAAGGTCGCTGGATCACGGAGACGGAACTTTTCAATTCTCTGAGAGACCCAACCGTGGACTTCCACCGCGAGGTTATCCTCACGGGGGAAGAGACGTATTTTTCGCAATTACCAGAACCACCTACAGCAGCAGAAATCAACGCACGCCGCGAGTCTCTGACATGCATTTCTCTCGACGTTCCCACAAGTGGAATTGCCGTCATAAGCGAGGGATACTCTCGACATTGGAGAGCTTTTGCTTCGGATAAACGAGAACTCCCTGTCTACCAAGCAAATGGTGCCTTCCTAGCCGTCCCAACAGAAAGTCCAGGAAAAATCCAGCTACGATATGAAAACAAATACTTCAACGTGGGTCGCCTCGTGACAGCGCTCTCGGTTGTCCTATTCGGTTTCCTTTTCTTCCTGGAGTCGCGACAGTCTCGAACGCAGAAGAGAGCAAATTTCAGTTTCTTTTCGCAGGGGGCGGTAACGAATCGCCCTGAAGCCCCAGGCTTCTCAAACGCTCAAGCGAGTGATAATCACCTGGATCGAGCATGATAGCCGTTTTGTATTCTTCTATAGCCTCGTCTACTCTTTTCTGTCGCAAAAGAAGGTCAGCAAGATTGGCATGAGCTGGCGCAAGCCCCGGATTGAGTGAAATGGCTTTCCGAAATGCTGCTTCCGCCTCACTGATTTGGCCTGCTGCTGCGAGAGCCATTCCGAGACTATTGTGGGCTGGCGCATCCTCTGGAAGTCCGTGCACTGCGCCCCTAAATGAATCGACCGCCTCTTGCGGGCGTCCCAGCGCCAGGTAGGCGTGCCCTCGAGCGAGAAAATTCTCGGCGCAGTTCGGTGGGAGCTCCAAAGCTGCGAGAGAATAAGTTCGTACGTCATCCTTACGCCCGAGCTTGTCGCAAATCAGAATCAGGTTCGTATACGCGGCCGCGTAGTAAGGGTCGACAATAAGAATTCTCTCATATAGCTCCGCTGCCTCCTCGAGTTTGCCCGCATCTGCACGACGAGACGCGAGATTGTAGAGAGCATGCACACACTGAGGTGTTATGGAAAGTTCCCTGCGCCAAAGATCTTCCGACGACTGCCAGTACCCGGCCTGAACAAATGAAACAGCTGCGTATGTGAAAAGCAGAGTTACACCCAACCCGACTAGACCTTTTCGGATACCAACAGGAACTCCTCGAAGTTTACTCTCAGCCCACTGAATAGCAAATGCGACTAATATCGCCACTCCCGCCATGGAGCCGTAAAAATAGCGGTCGGCCACAACGGAAAAATACTGGTAAATAAAGGGCACTAAACCGAGTGTGGGCAAAACAGGAATTATAATCCACAACCATGCCAGCAAAATTATCCGGGATCTGGCAGCCAAGGCAGTTACCACGATCAGCGCCGGCAAATAAAGCCAGACGAGATTCGAACGAAACACATCGCCAATTTTTAGTGGATAAATGGGGATCATTCTGACCGGTAAGATGAGTTTTTCGAGATAGAACCCAAGATTGAAAGCAGCTAGAAACGGACGTTTCCACGTTTCGAGACGAAAGGGTAGATCCGTGAGGTCTGACTGCGGTCCCTTCCCTAATAAATAAACCCCACAGCCAATAACTCCCCACACTGCCAAGACATACCATAATCGCCTCTCATATGCGATGCTACCTCTTAGGCTCAGGAGCAGTAGCGTACCAGCAAGGAGAGGAACAACAACTGCGGTGGGCTTGCTCAGAAGTGCTAGACCGTACGCGATCGTAGCAAGAGCAATAACCCACGGGCGCCGAGAGCCACTCTTTGTGTATTCGAAAAATCTTTCCAGAGCGAAAAAGCCCAACGCCCAACACAGCAAATCTTTTCGTCCGGTCACCCATACAACCGGTTCTGTCTGTAACGGATGAATTGCGAATAACAACGCTCCAGCAAGTGCCGCAAAGATCGGGAAATCGAGCCTCCGAATAATGCGATATACGCAAGTAGATGCGAAGACATGGAGAAGAAGGTTATCAAAATGCATCAGTGCGGATGTAAGCCTTACAGCAACCGACGTACTAAGGGAACGGACTATACCCAAATTGAGCAAGACTGATGCTAAGAGTTCGACAATCCGACACTCGAGAAAATACGTTGTGTAAACAACAGGAACATAAAGACTAGCGTAAGGAGTTTTCCAAAGCCGGAGAAGTCCTTGCCACGAGAGCAGATTCGGATTTTCGTAGACGTTTATGTTATCATCCCAATCTACAAACTCAAATGTCACACTCCGCCCGAAAACGAGCACCACGGCGACCAGAAGGAAAGTTCCGGCGAAAAGAATTTCTCTTTTTCTCCCAGCGGGCGCTGTGAAATGCCGCTCAAGGCTGAGCTCTCGCGCTGGCTGGGCTTTTGCAACTCCCACCGGCTTACTACTCTTTGCTTTGCGCCTACTCATACGAATATCTTATGCCCACATTGTTGATACTAACTTGTGTCTTTTTCTTGACCACGCTGCATGATAGCAACCAAAAGGCACGCACAGATGACGTTGTGAAAGGTGGTTTTTTCAACAATGCCCGGAATGAGTAAACAAGAACTTAAGCATGACGAATTGGCAGATTTTCTGGACCAAGTGGGGTTATGGTATCACCGCAATGCCAAATGGATTCAATGGGTGGTATTTGCTGCAATCATTGCTTTTATAGGCGTCAGACTGTATGACCAGTATGCTGAAACGAAAGCTGCGAAAGCGACGGCTGAGCTAGGCAAAGCACAGTCTATGCTCGCAAGCGCCCTCGTCGAACGCAGTGATTCGAAACGAAAAGAGCTGTTTGCCACTGCAATTAGTGAAGCTGAACGTCTGGCAAGAGAATACGGTAATAGCTTCCATGGACGCCAGGCCCTGTTACTCCTTGGGAATGCTCATTACTACTACTCGCTTGCACTGGCAAATCAAAAGAGCGAAGCGTCTGAACAGCGTAAGCTTGCTCGTCAGGCGTATGAGAAGTTTATTGCTGCAGCAGCAACGCCAGAGGAAAAAGCTACGGGGCAACTCGCTTTAGGTAACGTACTGGAAAACGAGCTTTTCGCTTCTCGTGACATGGCGCTCCTAAAACAAGCAGCAGATGCCTACAACGAAGTCATAAAGCTTGTCCCAGAATCTTATCTTGCAGCTGAAGCAAAGCTGGCACTTGCGCGGATGTATCAACCCGTTCCGGATAAACGCTCCGAAGCCGAACGCCTGCTCACTCAGGTGGCTGAAAGCCGCAGTAAGCTTATGCAAAGCCCCTCATCATCGTCCAAATCACCGGATGAGGAAAAAGGAAAGGTAAAACGCTCGTCTTTGAAAACGGTCGATGAGAAGACTGCTCGGGACTTGGAACAATTCGAGCGACTTTCTTACGTCAGCGAAGCACAGCGGCTCAAGGATAGCCTTCTCGGATTCGAACCCCTAGCCAGCGGGAAATAAATTTCGGGAAGACGGCGATCTCGACTTCACTCCCCTGTTGACATTGCATCCAAACGGCAGTGGGGCTTGGAAAAGTTTTTTGCGAATAGGGAATATTCGCGACAATTCATATCAGTGAAATCTTTTAAGGAGGATTTACAACAATGGCAGATAAGGCCAACAAGCTTCCAGATAACGTACCAGGCCCATGGTATGTGGACAACCAGTGTATCGATTGTGACGCATGCCGGCAGGTTGCGCCTAACAATTTTAGTCGAAATGAAGAGGCGGGCTATTCTTACGTAAGTAAGCAGCCGGAAAATGAAGAAGAGCTCAAGCAGTGCCAGGAAGCTATGGAGAGCTGCCCCGTTGAAGCAATTGGAAACGACGGCGAATAACTAAGCCTGATTACCGTTTTTTACGAGTCGCACCTGAGTAGATCAGGTGCGACTTTGTTTTTAAGTAGCGTATGAAAGTTTTTCGCTATTGCCCTCGGTCGGTGTTAGTTCCTGAGAAAGTCTCTGTTCTCATACTTCTTGGGATGGGTATATTTTATTTTTCGGCTATTGCCGCCACAGATCCCCCTAATAGAGCGCCCGTCAGTGTTCCGCAAAGCCTTCTCGAGCCGACTACTCATTCCGTACTCGTCCGAGCCACCACCGAGACACTGGAGCTAGTCCGTGCTAACATCGAAAGAAAGCTATCAGCAATTACCACAATCGCTTGCACGGTGGAAATGAGTAAGAAGCGTGACAAAAAAATCACGCGCAAGGTTTACACTGGTCCTCTTCTCATCCGCCGAGAGACAGGAGGCCATCTCATTCTCACGCGCAAAGGAGAAACGGAAGAGTATATAGCTAACGCGCGATTTTTGTATGCTTACGATCACAAAAAGAAGGAGGCAACTGTCATTCCTATTCGATCACCTATACTCGGATATTTTGTGACAGAAGCGCTTCGTTTTAATGCTTTTCTAGCAATTGATCAAGAGACGTTGCGTTTTCTTGGTACGCAAACAACAAACGGTGAACCGTGCTGGGTGTTCGAGGGAAAATCTCCGAAAAGACTCCGGATTTTTGGAGTCCCCGTGCGGAAAATGAGAGTCTGGGTTGCCATTCGCGACGGCTTACCAAGAGAAATAAGAATTCCCGAGGAGAAAGATCTCACAATTGTGCTTCGGGATTACGCAATCAATCAGCCTGTGTCCGAGTCAGAATTTGATTGGAAAGCACCTTCTGGCGTGAGAGTTAAGAACATCCTGGGCTTTTAGTTGGGTATGATGAAGATCGAAGTTTTGACGCTGTTCCCGGAAATGTTCACTGGTGTGCTTAACTCTAGTATTTTGAAACGCGCCCAGGACAAGGGGCTCGTGGAAATCAAAGTCCGGGACATTCGTGACTACACATTTGACAAACATCGAGTGGCCGATGACGCTCCCTATGGTGGCGGCCCCGGAATGGTTATGAAAGTCGAGCCAATTAGTAGAGCTATTGAAACTGTCACTGAAGAAAACCTTCCCACTCCTCTCACCCGGGTTTACTTGACCCCCGATGGCGAACCTTGGAATCAAAAACTCGCTGAAGAATTTGCCCAATTGCCTGGTTTCTTGCTTTTGTGTGGCCACTACGAGGGTGTTGATCAGCGGGTACGCGATCTCTTCATCGATCGCGAGATTTCTATTGGTGATTACGTGCTCACCGGTGGTGAACTCCCAGCAATGGTGATTATCGATTCCGTTGTGCGCCTCATCCCAGGAGTCCTGGGAAATGATGAGAGTTCTCGCCAAGACTCATTCAGTGGTGAAGGACTTCTCGATTATCCTCATTATACGCGCCCTCAGGAATTCCGTGGCCTAAGTGTGCCTGAGGTACTTCTCTCTGGTCACCATAAAATGATCCAAGAATGGAGGCGCCGTGAAGCGCTAAAAAAAACACTCTATCGGCGCCCTGATATCCTGGCGCGCATAGCGTCAATGCTCACACCGGCTGACAAAGAGTTCCTCGAACAATGTCGTCACGAAATGGAACGCAGGGAAAGCGAAAACTCTCGATAGCCCTGCCGCGTTCCGCGGTGCTCCAGTTCCCCTTCAATCGCCGCCATAACTTTTTGTTTGTCGAGAGCCCAGTCAGGAGCGAGATGGTACGGCCGCGGCGCTTGTCCACTAAGTCTGTGAACAAGACAACCCCAAGAAAGCCGTTCAAGGCCATCGCACACTGCGCTAACATAATTCTCCAGTGACAGGGTTGGCACTTTCATTTCTCGCCACATTTGAGCAAGAGGTGCACGGCTATCGATGTACAAATTGTGAATCTTTATCCCGTCAGCTTGCAAGAAGTTCACCAGGTCAATCGTAGCCAGAAAATCTTGCAGAGTGTCACCGGGAAGTCCAACAATGACGTGGGTAACCAGCTCTAGCCCTGCTTGCTTTACCAGCTGCCCAGCTCGGACAAAGTCCTCAACGGATTCGGCTCTGTTCAGTTTGTCCAGAGTAGATTGATTCACTGTTTGAATGCCGATTTCGACCCAGACGCGACGGCCACTGTCCTTGTATTTAGCCAACAGAGCACAAATCTCCTCGCTGAGACAGTCTGCCCTCGTTCCGACACTGAGCCCAATGACATCTGGATCTTCAACAGCCTCGTCATACAGCTTTCGTAGGTGGTCCAATGGTGCATAGGTATTTGTGTACGACTGGAAGTACGAAATAAACTTCACGGCACCGTAGCGAGCTACACATCGGCGCTTCTGTTCCTGCACCTGCTCTCTTATTTTCAGGGAGGAATTTATGTGGGCAGCGCCACTCCCTCCTGCGTCACAGAACAAACAGCCGCCGTAGGCTTTCGTGCCATCGCGGTTCGGACACGTGAAACCACCTTCTATACACAATTTCTGCACTCGACACCCGTATCTTGTAACGAGGTCGTCATGAAAGTAATGTATCCGTTTGTGGGTCATTGTCCCCAAAATAACATTACACCCGCAACGTAAGTTCAAAACGATATGACTATAAAAAAGCATAGAGCTGGCAAAACTCGGCACACGACTCAAGGTATCCGTCTAGTGCCGAGCGGGGGTTTATGAGCAAACATCCGCTACTTCGCAATTTCTATTACATCTTCCTCGTTGGAGTGCTTGGAGTTGTCTTTCTGAGCGGACTCGTATTTGGTGGCCTCCTCGGTTATCTGGACAGCTTGCCGCCCCTCGAGCCGCTTCAAAACTACAATCCGCCAGAGGTTAGCCGTGTCTTTGATCGGACGGGCAATACTCAGCTTGCTGAGCTCTTCAATTCCGAAAGGCGGGAATTCGTTCCTATAACTGAAATTCCTGAGCATGTAAAGCAGGCTTTTATCGCCATCGAGGACGAACGTTTCTACTCCCACTTTGGCGTCGATATCAGGGGAACTATTCGTGCTCTCGTGACGAATCTGGAAACGGGTGGGAAGGTCCAAGGGGCGAGCACGATCACCATGCAAGTTGCCCGCAACATCGTGCTCCAGGACCGCCGACGCATGTATTCGAGAAAACTAAAGGAGATTCTCACCGCCTTACAAATCGAGAGATTCTTTTCGAAGGATCAGATTCTCGAATTCTACTTGAACCACATGTTTTTTGGAGAGCGCTCGAACGGGGTGCAAGCAGCCGCTCGCACATACTTCAATAAGCAGGTCAAAGACCTCACGGTACCAGAAGCGGCGCTTATTGCTGGGCTGCTCAAAGCCCCCAGTTCATTATCGCCCTTGCGTGACCCAGAACGTGCTCGCGAGCGCAGAAATTTGGTCCTGCGTAACATGCGCCGGCTTGGGTTCATTAAGAGTGATGAGGAGCTCCAGCGTTACCTCGAAGCACCTCTGGAATTGAATCCAGCTCCACGCGTTCGCGAAATAGCCCCCTATTTCGTCGATTATGTTCGCTATTGGATGACTCGCGAGAAGGGGGGAAGCGACCCGACAGAGCTAAGCCAAAAAGGATACACCATTATTGGGACAGTCGACCTTACCATGCAGCGTATTTGCGAGGAGGAATTGAGCAAAGGGCTCAGGCAGGTCGAGAAAGAGATCGAAGCACAGAAACCAGCCAGGTTTGAGCAAGAGTCTTCTGCACTCGGTTCGGTGAAAAAAGGTCAGGCGCGGCTGGCTCGTATTCGTGAAGTCCGGCCTGACTCAATTGTTGTATCCCTTCAGGGATACACTGCCGAGGTTCCATTGCCAAAAACTCTTCCCTATTTCGACCCCGCAAGCGTCATTAAAGTCGGCAATCTCATCGATATTTACATTCAAGATGTCCGAAAAGGGAAACTTGAAGCGTATCTCTATGACAAGACACATGTTCAAGGGGCTGCAGTACTTCTTGATGTTCACACAGGAGAGATACTTGCTCTCGTAGGCGGCGAGGACTTTTTTGACAATGCGAATAACGGACAATGGAATCGAGCCTACCTAGGCGGCCGTCAGCCTGGTTCATGTTGGAAACCTCTTCTCTACGCGTCAGCAATGGACTTAACTGATGCGAACGGGAAGCCTCGGTTCACTCCAGCCTATGTGATTCAGGACGAACCTCTTACCTTTCCGGATGGCTATGCTCCAAAGAATTATGAAGGACGGTTTTATGGCCCAACTTGCCTGCAAGAAGCGCTCGTAAAATCTCGCAACGTACCGACGATAAAACTATTCCTCGAAATTGGTGCCAAAAACGCAGTTCCTCTCTACCATCGGTTCAATATGGTAAACAGGCCATCGAACTGGCAGCTCGATCCTGTCCCATCGATGCCACTCGGAACTCCCAATATCACTCCTCTTGAGCTCGCTGCGGCTTATGCAGTAATTGCCAATCAGGGATTGGGTATTCAGCCTCATCCTATTCGCCGGCGTTTCAGCACCAAAGATCCGACAGACTCCGCAATCGAAAAACCCGACAAGACTCAGGTCCTGACCCCCCAAGGAGCATATGTGACAACCCGCATGATGATGGATGTTATTCGCTTGGGAACAGCCAAAACTACTGTAGGCAAATGGGTTGAAGAACAAAAAGCAAAAGGCCGGAAAATTCCTGAACTTGCAGGGAAGACAGGCACCACGAACAACTGCTTTGTAGCATGGTTCGTGGGATTTTCCCCAGACCTAGTTCTCGCGGTGTACGTTGGGTATGACCAACATCGCACGATGGGCCCCAAAATGGTCGGAGGCAAAACCGTAGGACCCATTTGGGCTGCGATGATGGACAGAATTCTACAATGCCGCGATGACTGGAAAATGGAGTTTGATGTGCCGGCAGGCATTACTTTCGTAGACATCTGCTCGAAAAGCGGCAAACGCCCCACGGAGGCTTGTTTCGCTAGTGGAGACACTGTGTTTCAACACACTGCTTTCAAGGCTGGAACTGAGCCTACTGGTGCCTGCCAGTACCACACAGCATCGGCACCCAGCGAAACTGGCACGGAAGAAGATGTGGAGGCAAACTATACGCCAGCCCCCGTCGAGCAGCCTCGGTGGGGCTTCTTCCGCTTTGGGAATCGCGACTAGCTATCGCCCCGCGCTGAATCTGCTCACGGTGCCATAAGTGGAGTCTCTGCAACCACCTCATATTCGGCTCCATCAGGAAGAAGATGGCTGCGATACAAAGTGATTTTTGTCACCCGTACTTCGCCTACGACATGGTCGCGATGAGAATTAACGACGTCCCGCACGCCAGCCAAACCACGCATAGATTTCAAGCGTGCCAGCGTAACGTGAGGACGGAATGGGCGAGGATCAAATTGAAAACCATTCTCACCAAAATTGCTGTGAAGAGAATTTTGGAGCGCCTGAAGAGTCAAAAGTTCTCCGAACAGATTCAGTGCAATAACTCGCGGATTCTTTGGATTCGGAAACAAACTCACCCCAGCGAGGCGTAGGTTAAAGTGTTTCACGTCTTTCGACGTTTTTTCCATCAGAGATAAAATCTCAGGACACCTTGATGGGTTAGTAGCGCCCAAAAAAAGGAGTGTGAGATGGAGTGATTGAGTTTTAACCCATGCAGGATGAGCACCAGCAAAACGAATTCCTGTCTGAAGACGTGACACTAATTGACCGCACTGTTCTTTGATTTCGGAAGGAAAAGGTACAGCGATAAACAAACGGCATGTTTCTTCAACTGGTTGTCTGTTCTTGTCGTCGCTTGTCTCCATTGTCTCAAGTCAATGTACTAAATATTTATTATCGCTTTTAACGTTTTTCATCGCGGAGCTTGGATGTAGGGATACGTTCTTCCTCGTCCGTAGTGAAACGCACCGGAAACACCCGATTGAGGAGAGTAATATTCAGCATCCTGAGGACCGCACGAGATGGATTCTGCAAGCCCATGATACGACCTTCTGCGGCAAGGCGCTTGCGGATTTCAAAAAGTGTCGTGAGCCCTGGAGTATCGATGTACGTGCACTTGTGCATATCGAAAACCACAGATTTTTCCCCATGCTCCTTTAAGTGCTGAATAATCACACGCTCAGCACTTGCACAGTTTTCTGCAGCAATAGGATCCTGAACGTAAATAACCAGCTCTCCATTGACAACTTGGGAAAGACATCGTACTTCGAGCGGGAGCCCTTTGCGCCGTTCACCCACGCCTGGGGGAACAGCAGAATTTTTTCGTCTATCGGCACGGCTTTGCCTCTTCTGCTCCATCAGGTCTCGTGTCTTCCCTTATGTGGTGTTGCCTATTTTATAGCAAACTCGTAGCAGCCTCTGTCAACAGTTCTGCAGAGGGAAATTGTCGGGGAAATACTTCGAAGGATTCCGATAAAGGAAATGCCGGGACGGGGATTTGAACCCCGACGGGATTGCTCCCGCCAGCCCCTCAAGCTGGTGCGTCTGCCAATTCCGCCACCCCGGCACAATGGCTCACGCTTGGGTTGCCGCGACGTAATACCACTCCCGGCACTTATTATTTCATTTTTTTTCATTCCTGCCCGGATATGGGGTTGGTTCGATGGGAGGATGTCTTCCCTCCTTAATCGCTGCCCACTTGGCAGAAGAAGCCGATCTTGATGTTTCTTCATCAACAGTAGAAAGAGAGAGGGGGCCAAATGTCATTGCCACGGGGGCAACAAGGAAATTTGGATCCGTATCGACATCTCGGGCAACGCTTTCCAGCGGAGCAATTTCTAAGGAGACGAAAACCTTTTTTCCTTGTCCTGGCGTTACCCCTGGCAAGCTCAGATTTGTGCCATAATAACATGACTCTTTCCCCCAAAAACAGAGAAGAGGAACAGAGGTGAGAAGATCTTCTTTCGACTCCGCATCTTTAACAGAAACATATACCCTGAGGTCCGGAACAAAACGTCCATCAGAATCACTACGAATTTCGACACGGACGTGCGATGTCTCTCCAGGTAACGGCTCACGCAATGACATCACTCCGTTGCGCAGAGAATACCATGAGGCTACTTGCGCAAGGCACCCAGCTACGCGCAGGCCACCCTTAACACCCTCGAACTCGTAGCGATGCGGCGTTTCTCCTTTACCAGTGGAGAAAGACGTTCCTGTCGACGTTTTTTCATGACTATAAAGATGCACACGCTGCGAGCGAGATGAAGCGTGCCCCTCTTTGCCTTCATTCAGAGAAGAAATGGGGGAAGCAGACGCACTGCTTCCCCCAACTGCTAACACAGCAGTAAATACTGCCGCTTTCTGTAGCAAGCTAAGCATAATTTTTAGCTCAAGAACCGGATGGGATTCTTGATCGAGGAAAATGCTTCAAAGCCAGGGAAGACTGCCGCTTTTCCGAGCACTTCCTCAATCCGCAGCAACTGGTTATATTTTGCTAACCGATCGCTTCTGCTCGCGCTGCCGGTCTTTATTTGTCCGCAATTCACAGCTACCGCAATGTCCGCAATAGTGGAATCTTCGGTCTCTCCGCTACGATGCGAAATGACGCACGTATATCCCGCACGTTTGGCCATTTCGACAGCTTCCAGTGTTTCTGTAAGCGTGCCGATCTGGTTCACTTTGATGAGAATGGAGTTAGCGATCTTCTCTTGGATGCCTTTGCGCAGCAAACGCGTGTTCGTCACAAAAATGTCATCGCCGACCAGCTGAATATCAGCTCCCAGAGCTTCTGTGATCTTTTTCCACGCTGGCCAATCATTCTCTGCGCACCCATCCTCAATCGAAATAATGGGGTATTTCTCGCAGAGCTTCTTATAGTAAGAAATAAGCTCGTCATCGGAAAGCTCTTGCCCAGTGCTCTTCTTCCAAACGTATTTCTTCTTCTCGGGATCATAAAATTCTGAGCTTGCTGGATCGAGAGCAATAGCCACCTGTGCACCGGGCTTATAACCTGCTTTCTCAATAGCCTCTACAATGAGGCTAAGAACTTCCTCTGCTGTGGCTACGTTAGGAGCAAAACCACCCTCATCACCGACAGATGTGCTTAGTCCGCGACTCTTCAAAGTCTTTTTCAAACTATGAAAGACTTCCGCGCCAGCCCGGATAGCCTCTTTGAAAGACGGGAAACCAGCCGGTACGATCATGAACTCTTGAATGTCCACGGTGTTATCAGCATGTGCTCCCCCGTTGAGAACATTCATCATCGGAACAGGGAGAGTTCTTGCGTTCACTCCTCCAATATATTGGAAAAGCGGCAGACCCAGCGCATCAGCTGCGGCGCGAGCAACCGCCACCGATACTCCGAGCACAGCATTGGCACCCAGATTCTTCTTCGACTCGGTACCATCCATTTCAATGAGCAACTTGTCTATTGCTGCTTGCTCCGTGGCATCCATATCGATGAGCGCCGGGGCGATCTTTTCGTTTACATTCTGGACCGCCTTTTGGACGCCTTTCCCATTATAACGTTTGGGATCTCCATCGCGAAGCTCGAGGGCTTCAAGTTCACCCGTCGATGCTCCAGACGGAACGGCAAACCTGCCGAAACCACCTTCACGAAGCAGGACATCGACTTCAATTGTTGGATTGCCACGCGAGTCTAGAATCTCGCGGGCATGGATACTGCGGATCAGAGTCATAGCTTTATCCTTTCCGTTATTAGCAATCTTTGTTGGAAGTCTAAGATAGAGAAACGTCTACACAAGTTTAAAATTGCCGTAGGATAGAATTCGTTTGTCAGCTCTTCTCTTCGGTCTTATAGCGATCGGGCAATGATGAAAAATCCGAAAATTCAATTTTTGGTTGGGGTCCTAATCAGCCTCATAGCTCTTTTCTGGACATTGCGCCCAGTGAAACTCACAGAGCTTTGGCAGGCTGTATTGACCTTCGATTGGAAGTGGTCTGTTCCCTTCCTGTTTTTGACCTTTCTTAGTATGTGGTTCCGAGCTCTTCGGTGGCATTACTTCATGCTACCGACTCGAAATCTGCGAAGCACGCGTTTGTTTTCACCAATGATGGCTGGATTTGCGATCAATAGTCTCTTTCCTGCGCGAGCTGGAGAGTTTCTCCGAGCATCGGTTTTGAGTATCCGAGAAAAGATCCCTTTTTCATCCGTTTTCGCAACGATCGTGCTCGAACGAATTTTTGACAGTGTCACTCTCCTTCTCCTGGCAGCTCTCACCTTTTCTGTGTTGCGAATAGATCCCAATCTCGAGGTGCGCTATGGCGATCTCCCTCCACTCACGGGTCAGAAGCTCCACGCAGCATCCGTCCAATTTGCGTATTTTTGTGGGGTCATGCTTATCGGTACGCTTCTCCTGCTAGTTCCACCATTTCGCAGATCTATTGAAAAGACGTTTCTCATTGTACCATTCGCCCCCAAACGCTTGCGCGAAAAGCTAGCTGGAATGGTAGAAACTTTTGCAAAAGGGCTGGAGTCGCTACGAGACTTCCGGTCTATTGCCTTGGTTGTCGCCTATTCGCTGGGAGTGTGGGTAACCGTCGGAGCGTCGATGGCAGTCCTCGCATTAGGGTTTCCGGGAATGAAAATGTCTGTCGTTCAAGGGACTGCTATTACTGTCATAACATGTATCGCCATACTTATCCCAGCAGCCCCCGGTTACTGGGGACTTATGGAAATAGGCATTGTCTTCGGCATGATGGTCCTAAACGTTGAAAGAGACTATAGCCGCGCGCTTGCCTATGCGTTCATCTGTCACTCCCTGCAGATTTTTCCAATCATACTAGTCGGTCTGGCCTGCTTGTGGAAAGAAGGCTTTTCGTTTCATGAAATTCTTGAAACAGTTGCGCGAACATTTGGAAATCCCAAGGAGCATCAAAGTGAGATTTCCTAAGCTCATTTTAGTGAGTGTTCTTGTTTCACTCACTGTGCCGTGTTTGGTAGGGAAAACAGAAGATAATCCCCAACCGACAACTTCATCCGTCCGGAGCAATAAAATGACTCTCCAAAATAAAAGTGAGCCTATTTTTGAGAGCGGCGCCATAATAAGGGGGCCACGTGACAAGAAATGGATAGCTCTTGAATTCACCGGTGGGTATTACGCCGACGGCGGAACCACTATACTTAATCAGCTTTCAAAACGAGGTATTAAGGCGTCTTTCTTTTTCATAGGCGATTTTTACCGTAATCCTCAATTCGCGAATCTTATCGAGAGGATACGCGACGAAGGTCATTATTTGGGTCCCCACTCCGACAAGCACCCACTCTACGCAACATGGGAAAAGCCCCCTAAACTGCTCATTTCCCGCGAAGAGTTTCATGCTGACCTTGAAAATAATATGAAGGAAATCGAGAAGTTCGGCATACCGCGAGAGAAAGCCAAAGTATTCATCCCCCCCTATGAACACTACACCGAAGAAATTGCCCAGTGGACGAAAGAACGAGGAATGCTCCTGATCAATTACACCCCTGGCACGCGATCAAATGCTGACTACATGGAGGACGACGACAAGAACTTCGTCTCTTCGCCGGAAATGGTACGATCAATTCTTGAGTACGAGAAGAAGGATCCAGATGGGTTGAACGGATTTCTTCTCCTCATGCACGTCGGGGCTGGCCCCAAGCGAACGAAAGACCATCTTTACGACTACCTAGGTAATCTCTTGGATGAACTAACTCGCAGAGGCTACACCTTCGTCCGGGTTGACGAAATGCTGCGTCCGTGGATTCCTCCCTCCGAGAAGTGACTGGACGTGGACAAATCCTCAATCGAAAAAGCGAATGGGGGACAGACGTCTGTTCTTCAATCGGGAACGCCAAGTTTTGAACTGACGCCGAAGCTTAGGCTCATGGCGCTGTCACAGGACTCGACGTTTCCTCACTGCGAGGCACGTCCGACTTGCGATTTACAGCTGTCGCTGTGCTCCCCTCTTCATTTTGCCTTGCAGCAGAGGCTTCCTGCTCGCGAAGTTCCATGAGCTGTTTTAGGAGAGACTCGATGTCCTCCTCTTTCGGCTCGACGAATCGTAAGAACCCAAGCTTTTTGTAATTGTGAATGGTGAGACCTGGATCAACCCACACACTAACTTCGGGAGGCTTGGAGTGCCTGGATGTGCGAGTTCTTAGGAAATTCGCACGCCATTGATTTATGTCGGTTCTCCCTCGTATACTTGAGAACGGGATGAAAGCTTCTGCTTCCCAGCCAGAAGGCGTTTTCTGTGCGGCAGCTTGCCATTGTGAAACTGGGCGATCCAAATGTGCGTCCCATGAATACCGAACGCCAGCCGCATTGACAGCGAAATGGAAGTAGTTATCCCGCTCCCCTACTAACGTAGGGCACAGAACAAACTCTACGGAATCATCTTTCATCACTGGGCCATTTTCCTGGGTCACACTCGTTTGCACACCCGACGGATCGGTATCGTAGCAGACGAACCCGAAGTATACGCCACGAGGAGTTGCGCACGCATAAATCTCGGTTTTGTTTTCAGGAGCTGCTAACGCGCCCATCAAAGTTAGGGTTGTCATGCTGCACTGGGATCGCTCCCGCGGCGTCACAAGTCCATCTATACGTGGCTCACGGTCGGTCTTTGGGATAGCAAGGTAGCCGCCTGCGAATCCGGAAAGCGTCATCGCAAAAGCAAATAGCCCACAAATAATCGCTCTCATAATCTTACTTTCTCCGCATATCCATTCGAATGGCATTATCCTAAAAACAACCAGGGCGTCCGGGCAACTTTAACATACATCCGCAAACACCAAAACCGCCTAAGCTACACTTGCCTGCCCCTGCCTAACGAATCGGCAAAAGGGTATGCCCAACACGAACGATCTTCCCCTCTTTGTTGACGAAAGGATGCTTACTGGTCCCCGTCGCGATGAGGACGTTGTCCGGTATCCGATACACAAAGTATTGGAAAGATATACTGGCCTCGGTAAGACGCGTTACAACGGTCTCGATCCTCAAGAGGTCATCATACTGGGCGCTCCGCTTGTACTCCACATGGCACTCTGCTACGGGCAAATATACCCCGTGCACATCTTCCCAGTCTTTGTATGACTGCCCGAGGGAACGCAGAAGTTCTGTGCGACCAATTTCAAACCAGACAAGATAATTCGCGTAATAGGCATAGCCCATACGGTCTGTGTCGCGATACGTTACGCGCACGACAGGAGCCTTTTCTCCGGTCAGAGCAAAGACAGGCGACGACAATGTTTTCATGTTTCCACTGTGTAGTGCGAGATAGCTGAAAAGAGTCGAGTGTTTTTTGCGAGAGATAAGAGACTCATTGCAGAAAGACTTGCATTCTCCAAGGCAGATCGGAGAGCTTCGAGCGTATGGAATTTCGGCTAGATCGGTTTTACCAGATCAATCGGCGAGCGCTCATTTGGGCTGCAATCCTCTTTATTCTCTATGTGATGAGGGATTTTTTTGCACTGGTATTCCTCACATTTCTTCTCGTGAGCTTCACATTGCCAGTTATCGACTACTTTCAGCGATCGACGCGGATTCCACGGACGATTATTATTGTTATCCTCTATCTTCTTATCCTTGCTGGCCTTGTGGGGTGGGTGTATTACGTTATTCCACGCATTATTGCTGAAGCAACAAGCGTAGCGAGTGAGTTAGAAAGCATCAAAAATGCTATTTTGCAGATGAGGGATAATATCAGCCATCATTATCCGGGGCTGGCTCCGCTGCTGGACCGGTGGGGCAAAGAAGATATGGAGCAGCTCCTCAGTCAGGCTAGCGCGGAAATTCGTCCTATCCTTCAGAAATCCGCGAAGTTGGCTTTTGCTGCTGTCAGCACGATTCTTCTTTCCCTGTTGTTCAGCTTTCTCATCGTGCTCGACCTGTCTCGCCTGACGCAGGAGCTCAAACGGTTCGAGCAAAGCAGACTTCACGATTTTTATCGTGAAAGTGCAGAGCCTGTAGTGCGTTTTGCTTCTGTTCTGGCCCGAGCGTTCCGCGCTCAAGCGATGATAGCCCTCACGAACACGGTCTTAACTCTTCTCGGCTTTTGGATCATAGGATTGAAAAATGCTCTTTTGCTTGGAACGATTGTTTTCTTTTTCAGCTTCATCCCCGTGCTAGGGGTCTTCATATCGACCACACCTGCGGTACTCGTCGCTTTGAACCAAGGCGGACTTTCGCTAGCGTTCTTAGTAATAATCGTTGTCACGATCATCCACTTGATCGAAGCTTATGTTCTCAACCCGCTGATCTATGGACACCACCTTAAACTTAATCCGGTTCTTGTCCTCATAATCCTTTTTGTGGGACATCACTTTTTTGGCTTGTGGGGAATGTTGCTAGGAGTCCCTGTGTCGTACTATTTTATCCATTACGTGTTTGGCGTGCCTATCGACTCAGTGGAATCAGATACAGCACCACCTCAGACGAATGCCTGATTCGCTGGCGAGGTACGCGACATTTTCGTCTGCGGTGTGGTCATTCGTTAGGCGAGAAGAGAACCATCCTCAGCCACTTCTGGCATCTTTTCATTTCGCCGGTGGTAGCAATCTGCAAGTGTCGCTATGTCAGCCTCGAAAAAATTACGATTTTGTGGCTGGTGCAGAACAGCTGCTGGATGCAGACAAATAAACAAAGGAATATCATGATAGCGCTGCCACGAACCTCGGATTTTCATGATTGAGATCGGACGTTTGAGGAGAGTCATCGCTGCAAAACGTCCCAACGCGCATAGCATCTTCGGTTTCAAGATGTCGAGTTGACGCAAAAGATATGGCTCGCAGGCAGAGATCTCATCCGGCAAGGGATCGCGGTTATTTGGTGGACGACATTTCAAAATATTGCAAATGTACACATCCTCGCGACGGATCCCGTGACGAGCAAGTTCTTCGGTAAGCAGGTTCCCTGCAGCTCCTACAAAAGGAATACCTGTTTCGTCTTCTCTCGCCCCGGGCGCCTCCCCGATGAATACGAGATCTGCATCTGGATTTCCGATTCCAAAAACTGGTTGTTTTCGAAGAGATCCCAATTTGCACTTGCGGCAGTGAGCAACCTCTTCTGCTATTTTCCCCAACTCTTCCACTTTTCGAGGGGACGAAGCCGAAGCGCTATTCTCACATCGATGCTCACTATCTCTCACGTAGAGAAATCCTCTCTCTTGTAGCCATTCAAGGTAAAGCCGGATATTCCGGAGCACTTCATTTGTCATCAGGAATCTCTCCTTCGGTAGCCAAAGTGCAGCGCCTCATTTTGTCTACTAGCACCTCATCGGATTCTCCAGGACAACACTTTCTATAGAAGGGACAACCATCACAACATCTAAGATCAGTTTTCTGGGCAGCTGCAGCAAGCGGAGGAAACTCTCCTTTTGCCAGCCCCTCAATTCTTTCGGCTAGCCGCCTCTTTAGGTTGTCTTCTTGACTTGAGCACAGTTGCAGAAGATCAGGTGGAGGAAGTGTATCTTCCTGTACCAATTTGTCCCTTTTGCGACTTGACTGCTTAAGCCCATAGCAGCCCATCTCAAGTTGTGTTATATGTGAAAACAAATTCGCATTTTTTACAGCCATTGCATAGAGCAGGAGTTGAATTCCAATAGGCTGCTCAATCTGCTTTAGCTTAAGTTGTTCTAGGGATGGAATCCTACCAGTCTTGTAATCGAACACTCGCACGGCCAATTCTTGAGGATCTACGTCAATCCTGTCGATCTTCCCACTTAGACGTATAGCGAGAGAATCGTTCAATCTAAGCAGAATAGGATCTTCACGCGAGGCAGCATCATATCGAGATCCGGGCCCTGTCCTTTTCTTTAGCCCAAACTGCCATTCACAATGCTGCGTTTTGAATTGCTGACTGGTGCCACGCAGAGCCTTCTCTCGCTTTAAAAAGACCGTAAGATACCCGAGTCTTCCCGCCACTGGCAGCTCACTGACTCCGTGTGCTATCTGGTGCCCTGCAAATAAAAGCGTAAAGAGATAGCGCCATCTCACGGAATGCTCGGGTACTTTCCACTCCTTCAATACTTTCGCCGTTGCAGTTGCAAGTTCATCGGCATTCAGCTCTTCTGGATTTTGACTCATGAAATCGTACAGCACTGCATGAACTATTGCCCCTATTTCCATCGCTTCCAAGGCTTCCATCTCGGGAAGAGGACGAACACCAAGAATCCACTGAAAGAAATATCTTAGAGGACACGAAAGAAGTTCCTGGAGTGCACGTACGCTGAAGGGTTGAGAATCAACGAATCCTTTCAGCAGTTCGCACCCATACGGAGAAGTCAGACGACCTTCATAACAGGTGAGTTGCGGGGAGGAGAGAATAGCATGGTCAGCGAATGTTACCCAAAGAGCATTTTTAAGTTCTTCGGGATAGCTAAATAGTTCGCTGAAATTGGTGCCCGGAATCTCTGTTTTGCTTCTTAGGCATATCCAATCGCGAAGGCGTTTTCGCGAAGAGTCGTTTCTCGTAGAAAACCGAGAGACAAAAGAGTTTGCATTTTCGTTTTCCCGAAAATCTTCAAGAAATTGTGAGGGAAGCAAATCCGTACCTTCGTCATGCTCTGGGAAAAACAAAATAATCTCCTCGGAGGCTACTTTTTCGAGCTGATCGAAGAGATAACGCTGACGAGAATACAGTTGTGTGAGGTTCTCTGCCCCCCCTGGTCCACTGGAAATTTCAGAACCATCAAGACCCAACCAAGGCATTTCTCCTTCAACGAGTCCACCGACGAAAAGTTTTCGTGCCCGCACCCCAACAATTTCTGAAAGTGCGTAAATCTGAATGCCCTGTTCAGTCCGAATTCTATCAGCAACGCGGTCTTGTTCAACAAGGTAGGAGAGCTGCTCGAGATAGGAATGAAAACTCATCGGGTAGCTGTTACATCCGAGTGCTTTCGCCATAGCCAAGTGGCGCCGAGCCGCAGCAAGAATGCGTGCAACAGCAGCCGTCACATGTCTGAAATCGTCTGCAGTTTTACCCCATTTCAAGGAGTCTGCATTCTCAGCTACAGAAACGCCCAGCTGGCACAAGGCGGGAGAAAGTATTTGCTTCAGACGATCGTGCCACTCGGAAATAGTTTTTTCGGTCCTGAAATCAGCGAGAAACTTTTCTATCTTATTGAGACAAGGAAGGAGGTTTGTTTCGAACCCTTCAACAAAGCGCAGCGCCCAGTCATCACCTTCCTCAGCGCCAAAATCCGATCTGCTCATCGTATCGGAGCAATCAGATTCTAAAGTTTGTTGAGTACTTGCAGGCTCCCTTTTATCGCGAGCTCCCCCCCATTTTTCGACTGCCAGCTCAATTTCAGTAATCAATTCCTCTAGGCTCGACGCCTCCGCATAACGCTTGCGAGCCAACCGATAAAGACCGTGAGGCCACTCCTCCCTCAAAATCAATGGTAGCAGTGGCGACCCCGTTAGAAGATCTATATCGGCCAGCGGTGTGGAACTTCGTCCGTTTTCTGTGGCCGACGATTTAAGGACACGCCCGACATTGGTGAGGAATTCCCAAATCAGAGTCTTACTCAGTGACTGCCAATGGTGGCTACGAAATGGAATTCCGTACTCGCGAAATATCGATCGGACGAGGCCAGCGTATCTCTCATAAAAAGGAAACGCTATAACGACAGGATCTATTGCCTCTGATCCTTCTTTTTCTAGCAACCCTCCATCAGTAAATTCACTACCCCAGCGACGCAGTTCGTCTCGTACTGCAATCGCAATCGCTTCTACCTCTTGCTCTCTCCCAAAACATCGAACCACCCGCTTTTGGGGTACGTTCGCTTTAACACAAGTAGCTGTGTGTTTTTTCAGATCACCGGTTCGGGAGGCTTGCCGAAGTAGTCCTTTCTCACAAAGTCCGTTGTGAATAGAGCTAAGGTGAGGATATGTGGTGATATCGTCCGGTGACCAATCAAAAAGAAGAATCAACTCAAGATCTTCATTCTTTCCCAATCGATGAAACCACTCAATCATCGACCACAGGGGTTCGGAAAACTCGTCAAAGCCGTCGACAACGAACGTGCGAGCATCTGGGAAAACTTGCCTCACGTCGTCAAACGAGGCATTTCGCCAGAAGTCAACAAGCGCAACCTCTCTGTATACGTAGTTATTTTGAGAGAAGCGGTCACTCAGAACGTTTACTATCTTTGCAATGCCGTTTTCTGTTGCGCACGAGGATGGCTTCGTAAGGTTTTCGACAAGCTTGTGGCCAACAATGCGACTCAATCGCCGCAGTACGCCATGAGACACACCTATTTCTGCTAATGGGCCGCTTGCTTCAGAAGGTGCCCCACCGCAGATCTCGGAACTCCTCAGCAAATCAAGAGCTAGAGCTATCTCGTCGTCTCCGACTGGGATCTTATCCCCGCCAGCAAGAATGAGATCTTCAAACTCGCTACCTGAAAGACACGCGGTGACAGAGAGAATTTCGTGGCGAACGATCCACTTTAGCCGTTCAAAACGAGCACGTGCAGAGGTCGGATAGATCGCAACAAGTCCCTCTCCTGCAGGTTGGAATTTCCTCTGTAGGTCCTCCCTGCGTTTTTCTGTTTCAGGTGAGAAATAGCATTGAACTGGCATAGGATGTTTTACTTGCCCCTCAATTGAACGATCCTACATTTCATACACACGGCTGTTAATGCTCTGGCAACTCTTATCTATCCATTTGTGCTGCATCAAACTCAATGAATAAGCCTTGCCGTGACGAGTACGAGTTCAACGCAAGCGCAATTTCACGGGATAAGTGGGCGATTAGCTCAGTTGGTTAGAGTGCCACGTTGACATCGTGGAGGTCAGTGGTTCGAATCCACTATCGCCCACCATTTGCTTTTTCATCATGCCAAATCGTTTCCATTTTCCATGAGTTTTGCTAGACCAATGGCTCGCTACAAGAATCTTCCAGCCTCCAAGTGGGACGAGAAACTGAAAAAACTGTCAGAACTCGTGCAACCGTGCACACTTTGTCCTCGGGCCTGCCGTGTGAAACGCCTCGATAATGAACGTGGAAACTGTGGAGCGGGAGCGTTTATAAGCCTTGTTTCTTACGGCCCTCACCATGGAGAAGAACCATGCCTCTCTGGCACACGAGGTTCAGGCACTCTTTTTTTGGGGCACTGTAACCTGCACTGCATTTTTTGTCAGAACGCAGACATTTCTCAGGACCATGCCTATGCACAACGCTTTGAAACTACCCCGGATGTGGTTGCGCGCGTAATGCTCGACCTACAGGCGCGCGGATGCCACAACATAAACTGGGTGTCCCCGACTCACTATCTCCCGATGATTGTGATGTCTCTTAAAGTTGCATCTGATACGGGGCTCAATCTCCCTGTCGTGTACAATACTCACGGGTACGACAGTTTCCTGGCGGTTCAGACACTCGATGGATTGATAGACATTTATCTCCCTGACCTGAAGTATGCTAGCAATCGCATAGCTGAGGAACTTAGCGGCGCGAAAGACTACGTCGAAAACGCCCGGCGAGTGATTGCAGAAATGTATAGGCAAGTTGGAGCACCTGTCTTGGACGAAAATGGCTTAATGAAGTCGGGCGTACTCGTTCGTTTGCTTGTTCTGCCTCATCAATTGTCTGGAACAGAGGAATCTCTCAAATGGTTACGCGATGCGATTGGTCCTGATATCGGAGTGAACATAATGTCACAGTATTATCCTGCGTACCGAGCCCGGCAATATCCGCCCCTCGCTCGAAGAGTTTCTGCCGAGGAATACAGGAAAGCGGTCGAAACTGCTTTACACCTCGGTTTCACGTATGTGATGTACGACAAAGACTAAATTGGACGCTGTGTTCCCAGCGGGTGGTGCCGTGATTGCGCTTTCTTGCTCAAAATGGCGGAGACAAAACCAGCTTTGCTTTCTTCTACCTGTTATCATAATATCAATGGCTAGCATATCAAGCGCATCATCCGCGAATTCGTTAAAAAACAAGGCAGAGGTAACTTCCATGACTATTGCACTACCCGCGGCTCGCCTAAACGGAACAATGAGCGTGGAGAGAGCCCTTGCCATTCGACGCTCTGTCCGCGATTTCTCCGCCACGTCACTTACTTTGTCCCAGATCTCTCAACTTCTTTGGGCTGCGCAAGGAATCACAAACGAGAACGGATTTCGCACTGCACCTTCGGCAGGAGCCACTTATCCCCTCGAAGTTTATCTCGTCGCAGGTAAAGTCGAAGAGCTCGCTCCAGGGATTTACCGCTACAACCCCAGAGAACATGCCCTGGAACTCGTGATGTCTGGCGATATCCGGGCAGCGCTTTCGAGCGCATGCTTTGGGCAAGAATGGGTTGATTCTGCCCCCATCAGTGTTGTTATCTCTGCAGTCTTTGAACGCACCACTAGACGGTACGGTAAACGTGGCATTCAATACGTGCACATGGAAGTCGGCCATGCCGCTCAGAATATCTATTTACAAGCAACCGCTCTAAATTTGGGCACCGTGATCGTTGGTGCATTCGACGACAATCTCGTGATGAAAGTAATGAGACTTCCGCACGACGAAATCCCCCTCGCGGTTTTACCCGTTGGACATCCAACGGGAAAACCACTGTTCTAGAAAGCGGAAGTACTTTTAGCCCCCAGTTTGGCACGGTCCAGTTCAACGAGAGCAATACCGGCGAGCACGCAGACCATACCAGCAATTTGGAATAACGATAGCGTCTCTCCCAACACGATGTGAGCCATGAGGGCTATTACTGCTGGTTCGAGAGAGCTGACTATTGCCGCTCCACTCGTGGCAACTCGTCGGAGTCCCGCAAAAAAGCACGTGTAGGGAACAACGACCGAGCAGATGCCAAGAGCGACAACTGGCCCTAACGTGCTGGGTGTATCTACAACACTCCAAAGTCTCGCTGGCGACTGAACCGTGAACCAGAAGAGGCTGGCCGCAAGCATCGCATAGTGCAGGATGACACTCTGACTATACCTTCGACTGAGACGCTTTCCCCATAACATCAGGAATGCGTAGGAAAGTGCTGAACCGAATGCAGACAAAGCTCCTACTAAAGAAATGCCAACTTCACGATCGAGGACTCCCAGAGATAATGCTACCCCGCCGGTGGAAAGAACCAGCGCAATCAGTTTTTGACGCGAAAATGGTTCTTCGCGACGGAGCCAGACCCATAGCGCCACCATCATCGGCGCTGTGAACTGAATCAAATCTGCAAGCGCCGCATCCATGCGGCTTATCGCATAGTACAATCCGAAGTTCGCTCCAGCAACCCCTATAACTCCGAGGAGCGCTAACTCAGCGAGGGACCGAACGCCAACGCGTAAACTCTTTGGCTCTTTTGCTATAACCCACAGGAAAAAGAATAGCCACCCGATGAGCACTCGCGTCTGCGAAATTGTGAGGGGAGTTGCTACCCCCTGGAGAAAGAGCCATTTAGCAAAAACACCTGAGGCGCCCCAAAACACCGCTGCAATAAGAATCAAAGAATATCCCAGTAGCATATCCCTTAGGCGTCCAAACACCGGAAGTGCAACGCAAGCTGTTTTATCTTCGTGCTTATAAACTTTTGAAAGTGCGTACGTGGTTAGTTTTGTATGCTCACAGCCATGGGACAACGTTCTTCGTGGAGCGAAAGGACATCGTTTCGGCAGCTTGCTAAGCGAAGTTTTGTGTTAGGACTGCTTTTCGGCGGTGCATTCAGTCTTTTTTGCCAGATACAGCCACGTCTCGCCTCCTCAAGCTATGCTGTTTTTACCGGAGCTCCACAGGGACTCGACGAATATGTATATTTTGCTCTTGTGCGTGCAATCTGGCGCACTGGGAACGGTCTCACATACTCATATCCATTCGCTGTTTTTTGGGACGCGCCGCCCATCATGATTCAATTGCCTTTGAGTGCTGCCGCCCTTGTGGGAAGGGTAATGGGGCTCCCCTTGACATTTGAATTCTTGCGGATTTCTGGCACATCTCTGACTGCAGTGGCTTTAGCTTACATTGGTTATGTTCTCTTCCGTTCGGCGGCGTGGCGTAATCGATTTGTCTTGTTTGCTGCGTTCGGTGGGGCATGGTTCACGTTTTTAGGCATCGCCGAAGCTATCAAAACCGCAGGTGTCTGGGGCCTCACAGAACTTCCGATCTACGTAGAACGTGCGTTGGGACCTCTCTACTGGTGGCTTCCGTTCCTGGCACAAAACGTTTGGTCTCCCTTGGAAGCTGTTTACCATGCTGAAGTCCTTGGAGCTTTCGCGCTTCTGCTGAGGGGGAATCTCCGCCTTGCCACGGGAGTTGGACTCATTACATGGTTCTCAAACCCTTTTCCTGCTTCGGCGCTCTATGCAGCTGCGATTCCGTGGTTAGGGATCAAAGCATTGAGAGGCAGCGAGAGCGAGCGCCGTAAAGCGACCACAGGCCTGGTCTGGTGGCTGCTAAGCGCAGCTGCGGGGTTTGGCTACTACGGCATTTTTCTGAAGCACTGGCCCGTGCTAGAGGAGCTCACGCGAATGCATCGAGTGCCCCTTGCTCCCCCACCCACGTCGTCGCAACTCATTGCTTGGTTCGGGCCATTCTTGCCGGCAATTATATGGAGTTGCTTCACTAAGTCTGGGCACAAGTACGTTTGGCATAAAAACGAATGGTTAATGGTGATGGTGATCTTCATTAGCCAAGTGGGGTTTCTCCTTCAGTTTCCCCTCCTCGGCGTGCTCGCAACACAGCCGTACCATTTCAATCGTGGGTATCTCGCAGTTGCCCTGTTTGCCCTTCTTTTTCGTTGGCTTCAGTGCCTGAATCCTCGCAAACTTTCCGCGTGGGGACTCGCTTTGCTGATCTCAACGTCTTTCGACCAAGGCTTCTTCTTTCTGTCCAGGTTGGTAAACGGTATCGAAACGGGATATGTTCCACAGGAACTTGCTGCATTGCGCGAAACACTCCTCGGTCGGGAACCAAACCAGCTCTTTTTGTGCCACGCATTTCCCTACTCTGTATACTTTGCAGCTTTCACCGATAACATCCCTTTCGACATGCCGGAGACGATGGTTGTCCCGTGGACCGAGACTCGGTGCGAGCTCCTAGCCACCGTTGTGAAGAATAGAGACGAACTCAGCACATTGGGGATTTCTCTCGCTATCCTTCCCCACAACGACGAAATTGCAAATCTTCTCTGCCAGCAAAAAGGATGGCATATCGTCAAGACGACGCAAAACTACTCCGTATATGAATTGGAGGCGGCCCGAAGAAAAAATATCCCTCGATTGCCGCCTCCACGTCTTACGACCAGGTAAATCCTTTCGGTTAATGGAGCACAACGAGTGTGGTTTAGCACTCCCCCTGTTCAATCATAGCATCAGCAACTTTCCGGAATGCTGCAACATTTGCCCCGAGCTTGTAATCCTCTGGGTTGCCATACTCTTCGGCTGCTTCTCTGCACTGACGGAAAATGGCATGCATAATGTTTCGCAACTTTGAATCGACCTCTTCAGCCGACCACTGGGTGTGCATGGCGTTTTGCGCCATTTCGAGGCCAGAAACAGCCACCCCACCCGCATTTGAAGCTTTCCCCGGTGCATACAGAATTCCACGTGAGGCAAAAACCTTCACGGCTTCGGGTGTGCTCGGCATATTGGCACCTTCGGCTACGAGTTTGCAGCCGTTGTCCGCCAACGTTTTTGCATCTTCGCCGTCAAGTTCGTTTTCTGTCGCACAGGGCAGAGCAATGTCACAAGGAATCGCCCATGGACGCTTTCCAGGAAGGAATTGCGCACGAGGATACTTTTCAGCATACTCACGGATGCGGCCGCGCTTAACTTCTTTCAACTGCTTGACGAATTCAAGCTTCTCCTGATCGATCCCGTCTGGATCATACACTGTGCCACCAGAGTCAGATAAAGTCACACATTTTGCGCCATAGGAGAGGGCACGTTCCACAGTATAAATAGCCACATTTCCAGAACCTGACACCGTAACGGTTTTCCCCTCGAGACTATCCCCTCGAATTCCAAGCATCTCCTGAACGAAGTAGATCAACCCATAACCTGTAGCTTCCTTTCGGATAAGCGAGCCTCCCCACAGAAGTCCTTTTCCGGTGAGCGCCCCGTCAAAACAGTGTGTAAGACGTTTGTACGTCCCAAACATGTATCCCAATTCACGCTGGCCGACACCAATGTCACCGGCAGGAACGTCGATAGTGGGACCAATGAATTTGTAAAGCTCGCTCATGAATGCTTGACAGAAGCGCTGAATTTCTCCGTCCGAACGTCCATGCGGATCAAAGTCGGAGCCGCCTTTTGCTCCTCCCATCCGGAGAGTAGTGAGAGCATTTTTGAAAATTTGTTCGAATGCCAAAAATTTGATAACGCCAAGATCGACCGTAGGATGAAAACGAAGACCGCCTTTGTATGGGCCAAGTGCGTTATTAAACTGTACCCGATAACCGCGGTTTACTTGGATCTCGCCTTTGTCGTCAAACCACGTGACACGAAAAATCACAATTCTGTCCGGAACTGTGAGTCTATAAAGTAATGCTGGCCTCA
>Ga0078972_1001345_pt1 | contig 71991 bp, 85 predicted proteins | sample YelNatPaOPGAMG01_FD_67568 | JGI IMG/M metagenome (GOLD analysis project Ga0078972, IMG submission 67568) | Hot spring thermophilic microbial communities from Obsidian Pool, Yellowstone National Park, USA - OP-RAMG-01 (SPADES assembly) (version 2) | ecosystem: Environmental > Aquatic > Thermal... | reverse complement strand
CAGTCCGAAATATCTGTGTTCTTCAAAAAAGTTTTTTATCATTCCATTTGTTTCAGGGTTTGTCATTATAAGCAAGGGGATATTTACATTATATCTCAGTGACAGTGCAAGGACCTTTTCTGAAAATAGATGAAAAAGCGACTTCCCTTTAATAGGTGAGATAGGATACATCCCTTTGGGATATGGATAACCGAGACGAGTGCCCTGACCACCTGCAACAATCATAACCGCTGTCTCTCCATTCCTGATACTTTTTTCTCCTGCAGGAACTATCCTTTCTTTCTCCTTTTCAGAAATGACTACATCTATAATAGGATGTGTCTCTATCTTTCTATCTTTATGTATCTCCTTTACATGGATAAACTTCTCATACAACTGGAAAACAAGTTCAAGGTTCATTGCACTGATATTCTTCAAAAACATCTCCCTCTCTTCATCTGAGAGTGTATCCATATGCCTGAGTATCTCTTCCTGCCCTTCCTTTTTTAGTATTTCTATCATATCTCTGCTCATCTTCTCCATTTTTATATTATAACATAAGAAGAAGGTTTAGGAATTTACAAGAATGGTTTTAAGGTGTATTTTATATCTGTTATGGGAATGCGGAAAAAACTGTTTATCATAGGGGGACCCACAGGGGTGGGAAAGTCAGCGGTGGCTTATAATGTTGCATTGAAGATTGGCGGTGAGATTATATCAGCGGATAGTATGCAGTTTTACAGAGAGATCAATATCGGAACAGACAAGGTTCCTTTATGGATGCGAGAAAAAGTGCCACACCACCTTATTGACTTCCTTTCTCTTTCTGATGAGTTTAATGTTTATCAGTTTATAAGGATAGCAACAGAAAAGATAGAGGAGATATTCAAGCGTGGCAATATACCTTTAATAGTAGGGGGAAGTGGCCTCTATCTCAGGGGACTTCTTAAGGGTATATTTCATCTACCGAAAGAGTTAAAGGAAAAGCAGAAAGAGATAAGGGCTAACCTTGAAAAGAAGGAAACAGATGATTTATACAGGATGTTAAAGGAGGTTGACCCAAAAGCTGCAGATGTATTACACCCCAACGACAGGAAAAGGATAAGAAGGGCACTGGAGGTGTACTATCTTACAGGAAAGCCAATGAGCACATTGCAGAAGAATAGACAATCTCCAATTCCAGAAGATACTGAGAAAAGTTATTACATACTGACAAGAGACAGGGATGAGATGTATAATAGGATAGAGCAACGCGTTGAAAAGATGTTTCAGCAGGGATGGATTGAAGAAGTAAAGAACTTAAAAGAAAACGGCTATGAAGAGTATCTGAAGGTAAAGGCACCCATTGGATACAAGGAAATTCTTGAGTATCTTGATGGGAAATACGGACTGGATGAGACAAAGGCACTGATAAAGAAAAAGACAAGAAACCTTGCAAGAAGGCAGTTGACCTGGTTCAGAAAGGAAGAGGGTATGTGGATTGAGATAGAAGGAGATGGAGAAAAAGCAGTTGATGAGATAGTAAGGGGGACTAAATGATACCGAGATATACAAGGAAAGAGATGGCAGAGATATGGAGTGAGGAGAATAAGTTTCAAAAATGGCTTGATATAGAGATAGCGGCACTTGAAGGATGGAGCAAACTTGGTGTTATCCCGGAAGAGGCGGTTGATAACATAAAGAAAAAGGCAAGGATTGATGTGGCAAAAATACAGGAGATAGAGAAGGTAACAAATCATGATGTGATTGCATTTGTGGAGCAGGTAAGCAGTACCGCTGGGGAGGATGGGAGATATATACATTATGGCCTTACCTCTTCGGATATACTGGATACAGCACTCGCTCTACTGCTAAGGGAGGCAGGCACTTTAATCTTAAAGGATATACAAACTCTCACTGAAAGATTAAAAGAAAAAGCATTGACACTGAAAGACAGGGTGATGATGGGAAGGACGCATGGTGTCCATGCAGAGCCCATAACCCTTGGATTTAAGTTTGCTGGATGGTACTACGAATTTTTAAGGAATTATGAAAGGATGGAAAGGGCAATAGAGGAGATAAGCGTAGGGAAACTGTCAGGGGCAGTGGGAACATTTTCAAATATTGACCCGAGGGTAGAAGAATATGTATGCCAGAAGTTCTCTCTTACCCAGGAAAGGTTTTCCACCCAGATTATATCAAGGGACAGGCACTGCTATTTCCTTAGTATCCTCGGAGTAATAGCGGCATCCTGTGAGAAGGTCGCATTACAGATACGGCTGATGCAGCAGACAGAGATTGGAGAAGTAGCAGAGCCATTCGGAAAGGGACAGAAGGGCTCTTCTGCTATGCCACACAAAAGAAACCCTATACTGTGTGAAAGGATCTGTGGACTGGCACGGGTCATCAAGAAAAATGTAAATGCTGGACTTGAAAATGTCGCCCTGTGGCATGAAAGGGATATAAGCCACTCTTCTGCTGAAAGGGTTATTATCCCTGAATCACTCATACTTCTGGACTATATACTCAATCTTCTTGACAGGGTTATTAAAGATATGGATATATTTGAAGCAAACATAGAAAGGAATCTTGCCCTTACAGGCAGGGTCTTTTTCTCCCAGAGATTGCTCAACGCCCTTGCAATGAAAGGACTTGCCCGTGAAAAGGCATATGAAATTGTTCAGAAAAAGGCATTTGAGACAATAGAGAAAAAAGATGACTTTGTCCGTATTGTAAAGTCATCTCCGGAGATAAAAAAATATTTATCAGATAATGAGTTAGAAGAAATCTTTGATATAAAACTATTACTTAAAAACCTTGACAAACTTTTTGACCAACTTAAATGAAGTACTATCTTATTTCTCTTAATGGCTACGGGGAGTTGTTCAGGAAAAGAATAAATAACAGGTCTCTCTTTAACTATGCCAGAAAAGACAACTTTAATACCATCTCATCCTCAGGAAGATGGGGATATTGCTGCCTTGAAAAAACCCTTGAAAAGGCATACTACTGCCTCTTTGATGAAGAAAAAGGATTTCCAGGAGAAGCGTATATAAGGGGATGGAAGGAAATTTCAGAAACATCGGTAAAAGGGAAGACATTTTTCATTGGCCATTTTATGGCACAAACAGAAGGGGTTGTAATAGAGACAGATGTATCAATAACAGAGAAGGAAATAATAGAACTGCTCAGGGAACTTTCAGAAGGAGAAAAAAAGTTCAGGTTTTTTATTAAAGACAATGTGCCTTTCCTCGTATTCCAGAAAGACCTTCCAGAAGAAGAGGTGCTACTTCCTGGCAATATGAAGGGTGAAAAGTTTGCTTTATACCTGTATAAAAGGCCGGAACTTGAAGATATAAAAAACCTGATAGTTACATCAACATCCATACTTGAAAAACATCCGGTAAATAAAGTGCGGCAAGACCTTGGAGAGATGCAAGCAAATCTTCTATGGCTATGGGGGATGGGAAAACCACAACAGCCGAAGGATATTACAGAGACATTGAAAAAGGAGTGCCTTTATCTTTCCTTTGAAAAGAAGACACTCCCACTCGCAGAATTTTTTGGATTCAGAAGAACTGAAGATATAAAAGAGGCGCAGGACAATTCTTTTATATGGATTAATAGTTCGGTTAATATAAAAACCAATTATTCTGTATGGGTGAAAGGACTTGAACGGTTTGACATAGAAGTGCTTTCTGTTATTGCGGAAGAATATAAAGAAGGAAGGTGCAGGGTACTCTTTATATTTGACGGGTTTGTCTCACCTGATATTGAAGTAAAAAATTGCTGGGTCCCCTTTCTTTATATTTCAGAGAACAATGGAATTATCCGATTTAGAAAGAGATTTAAAGATAGCAAGAGATTACTGAATCTACTTTTAGAATAAAATGGAAAGGGTTTACATTGCAATAGGGAGTAATAAAGGGAAAAGAGAAGAGAATATTATAAAGGCACTGAAAAGGATGGAAGAGACCATTACCATAAAAAAGATATCTTCATTTTTCATAACCCCACCTGAAGAAGGTGCAAAAGGCGGCTTTTTCATAAACGGGGTTATGGAAGGGGAGACATCTCTTTCACCTTTAAGATTATTTTCATTTCTGCAGGAGGTTGAAAAAGATATAGGCAGGCCATTCCCCCACAAAAAGGGTGATGAAAGGGAGATAGACCTTGATATAATCTTTTATGGAGACAGGGTGATAAAAACAGACAGAATTTCTATCCCTCATCCAGGATATAGAAGAAGATATTTTGTTGTATTTCCCCTTTACGAGATAGCCCCTTATGTAAAAGACCCTGAAACAAAAGAAGGTATATCTGACATCTACAGGAGGTTGGTAAAAGATGGAAGTGGCAGAAAGAATAGAAGATGTAAGACGTGAGGTAAAAAGGGCAAGGGAGAAAGGGAAAACAGTTGGATTTGTTCCTACGATGGGTTCCCTTCACTATGGACACCTATCCCTTATAAAAAAATCAACTTCAGAGTGCGGGTTTACCGCTGTAAGTATCTTCGTCAATCCTATACAGTTTGATAATAAGGATGACTATAAGAGATATCCAAGGGATGTAGATAAGGATATTGAACTTCTGAAAAATGAAAATGTTGACCTTGTATTTGTCCCATCCATAGAGGAGATGTATAAAGAGAAGGCAGCAACATATGTTGAGGTAAAAGGGCTATCAGATATACTGGAAGGCAAGTTTAGACCGGGCCATTTCAGGGGTGTATGTACTGTCGTATGTAAATTGTTTAACATTGTCCAGCCGGATAAGACGTATTTTGGATGGAAGGATGCGCAGCAGTTAGTCATCATCAAAAAGATGGTAAAAGACCTTGATATACCGGTAGAGGTAATTGGATGCCCCACAGTAAGAGAAAAGGATGGACTTGCAGCAAGTTCAAGAAATATATTTATCAGGGAAGGTGAAAGAGAGAAGGCACTTTCACTTTACAGGGCACTGAAAAAGATAGAAGAGATGGTATTGAAAGAAAATATAAAGGATACATCCATCCTTCTTGAAGAAGGGAAAAACATTATAAAAAAATATCCGGATATAGAACTGCAGTACCTTGAAATAGTTGAGATGGAAAATCTTACGCCTGTTGAAAAGATAGAAGGCAAGGTTATTGTTCTCGGGGCAATAAAACTACCCTCTGTCCGCCTTATAGATAATATTATTATAGTTCGTTAAACGCGAACTGCCGGTCATCTGCGAGCGGATGAGACAGGGATATCCCCCTCTTTCAAGGAGTTATACCTTACCTACAAAATTCCCCCTTTGAAAAAGGGACTACTACACACTTCCCCCTTTGCAAAAGGGGGATACAGGGGGATTTTTAAAATCTCCCCAACCCCTCTTTACGAAAGAGGGGAATGAACACCCCGTCTGCTTGTCGCAGACCCCCCTCTGTAAGAGGGGAAGGAACTGGGTGCAACCCCTGAATGTCTTGATATTTTTTAAGAGGCAGTTTAAGATAATTGACAGGATGGATGTCTTTACAGGAAATTTTGACTGAAAAACTGGTTGGGAGAGTGTTACCTATAGTGTCCTATCCGTACGGTGATTTAGGAAGGTAAGATTATGAATAAACAAGAAATTTTTGAAAAAATTATTAAATTTCTTAAAAACGAAGGTGCAAAAAGAATATCTGTTTTTGGTTCCTATGTAAGAGGTGAAGAAAAAAGAGAAAGTGATATAGATATTGTTGTAGAATTTTCAGAAAGAAAAAGTCTCCTTGAACTTGTAAGAATAGAAAGAGAACTATCAGAGTTTTTAGGAATAAAGGTAGACTTGTTGACAGAGCAATCAATAAGTCCTTATTTAATTGATTCCATAAGAAAAGAAATGGAGGTAATTTACGAAAGATATTCCTGTCTTGAAAAAGAAATTAATGGATATTAAAACAGAATAAAACAATGTTAAGGTTAAAATTTGACTCAAAATTAGATTTTCAGATTGGTGCTATAAATTCTGTAGTAGACATATTTAAAGGGCGAGTCAAAAAACTTTTTGATTATACTTTTCAAGTTGTTCCAAATTTATTAGACCTTCCAAAAGAAAAAATGTAAATCCTTGTTAGACCCTGTTAAGAAGAAAAATTTAAGGTGGCTTCATAATCAAGTTCCTTTCAAGATTATATATTCAAATTTCTCATATTTCAGGATGGCATTTTCCACTTAACAAAAGGACGATGAAAGATTGAACACCCCGTCCTTTCAGGACACCCCTCTGGGAGAGGGGAATGGACCGGAGGCAACCCCTGAAGGTCTTATTTGGTAAGTTCTTTTTCCCAATCAATAAGATATTTTTTAAATTTTTTGCCGAGGATATAGTTGCCATAACTTCCGTCTTTTCTTATTACCCTGTGGCAGGGAACTGCTATAAGAGATTTATTATCTTTTAAAAATGTTGCAACATATCTAACCTTTCCCTTCATCCCAACCCTTTCAGCAAGTTCTGAATAGGTTATGGTCTTCCCAAAAGGTATTTCAGAGAGAGTTTGCATTATCCTGTTTTTTATGTTATCCTGTTTTATTCTTTTTGACATAGGGCCTATTTTTATAGTATTATTTTCTGTAAAAATGGATAATAAAATTTTAACACAGGTTAAGTTTGATGAGAATGGGCTGGTGCCTGTAATAGTGCAGTCAGCAGGGAATAGAGAAGTCCTTATGCTTGCATATATGAATGCAGAAGCACTTACCAGAACATTAGAAACAGGGAAGATGCACTATTACAGCAGGAGTAGAAAAAAACTGTGGATGAAAGGCGAAGAGTCAGGGAATTATCAGGAAGTAAAAGATATGTATATTGACTGTGATAATGATGCCTTACTTTTTGTTGTGGAACAGAAAGGTGGCGCCTGCCATACAGGGCACTATTCCTGTTTTTTCAGGAAACTGAACGACAAAAAAGATGAATTTTTAGTTACAGGAAAAAAAGTATTTGACCCTGACGAGGTTTATAAGAAATGATGAAACAATACTACTATCGGTTTTTGTTAATACTGGCAGTTATAGTTCTGTGCATCTATCAGGTTTATCCGCCTGAAAAGAAGATAAGAAGGGGCCTTGACCTGCAGGGTGGAGTCCATGTTGTACTTGAAGTGACAGAAACATCCCAGGATGAAAAGGTTATATCAGACCTTGCTGACAGGGCACTTGAGGTCATAAGAAACAGGATAGATGCACTGGGAGTTACTGAGCCGGTTATACAGAAAGAAGGGACGAAAAGGATAATCGTTGACCTTCCAGGTGTTCAGGACCCTGACAGGGCAATAGAAATCATAGGACAGACCGCCTTGCTTGAATTTAAACTTGTTTCTGATGACCCTGAACTACTAAAAAAAGCACTGGAAGGGAATGTGCCTGAAGGGTATGAACTACTTTATTTTAAAGAAAAGGATGAAAGGGGGATATACAGGGAGTCCAGACCTCTGCTGGTAAAAAAGGAGCCAGAACTTACAGGTAAATACATAGAAGATGCATATATGGGATATGACAGTTCTGGATTTCCTGATGTCAACATTGTGTTTAATAAAGAAGGGGCAGCACTTTTTGAAGCAGTAACTGCAAATAATATAAATAAACAACTGGCAATAGTTCTGGATGGCATCCCTCGCTCTGCACCTGTCATAAGGGAACGGATACCCGGCGGGAAGGCACAGATAACAGGGAAGTTTTCAGTTGATGAGGCACGAACGCTTGCCATAGTGCTTCGGGCAGGTGCATTACCTGCAAAGATGGATATGATTTATAGAGAGGTGGTTGGTCCCACATTAGGAAGGGAAAATATTGTTCAGGGGTTCAGGGCTGCTATGTACGGGGCTATCCTTGTTGTTATTTTTATGCTTTTTTATTATGCTGCTTTTGGCTTGCTTGCCGACTTTGCACTTGCATTAAATATACTTATCCTGTTAGGAGTTATGGCAACCCTTAGAGGAGTCCTTACACTACCAGGTGTAGCAGGTATTGCCCTTACCTGTGGTATGGCTGTAGATGCCAATATCATTATATTTGAAAGGATAAGGGAAGAACTGAAGACAGGCAAAAGTCCGAAGGCGGCTATAGATGCTGGATATAAAAGGGCATGGGCTGCTATTATTGACTCCAATATTACAACAATTATCGCTGGACTGATTTTATTTTTCCTTGGAGAAGGGTCTGTAAAAGGATTTGGGCTTACACTCAGCATAGGTATAGTAGCCAACCTATTTACCGCTGTATTTGTTACAAAAAGTATTGTGGACTGGGTGATGATAACCAGAAAGATAGAAAGGGTGAGGATATAATGGAGATTATCAAAAGTCCTAACTTCAATTTTATAGGGAAAAAGAATATTGCATATATATTCTCCTGTGTAGTAATCATCTGGGGTATGGTTGTTCTTGCGATGAGAGGTAAGGATAACTTCGGAGTGGACTTTGTCGGTGGAGATATGCTTAATGTAGAATTCAAACAAAGTATATCTGTCAATGACATAAGAGCAAGATTGAAGGAACTGAATATAGGTAGTTTTTCAGTTCAGGTACTTGGCACAGAAGGGAAGGAATTTATCATAAAAAGCGGACCAAATACATCTGAAAAGATAGTTGAAAAATTGGAAACTACCTATGGGCCAGAAGGTGATGCCTTCTCTATTAAAGGAAAGTCATCTGTCTCTCCATCTATGAGTATCTCTCTAAGAAAAAAGGCATTCTATGCATTTATCCTGGGAATGATAGGTATACTGATTTATATTACTGTAAGGTTTGAATTCAGATTTGCAGTTGGTGCTACACTTGCTATCTTTCATGATATCCTCTTTGTAGTTGCTGTGCTTGCACTAACAAGAAAACAGATAGATGCATCTGTTATCGCCGCCTTGCTTACAATAGCAGGATACTCAGTCAATGATACGGTGATTATATTTGACAGGATAAGAGAGAATATAAGAAAGACAAGAAGTGATGACTATTTTACACTATTTAATAAAAGCATCAATGAAACCCTCAGCAGGACAATACTTACAGTTCTCACCACTTTATTTGTCGTCCTTTTACTATTTCTTATCGGGGGAGAAACACTTCACATTTTTGCTTTCTGTCTACTGGTTGGCTTTGTGATAGGAACTTACTCTTCTGTATTTATTGCATCTGCTATTGTTATTGACTGGCATAGATGGAAACCACACAAGTTTAAGGTATGAGAGTAATAAGCGGATATTTGAAAGGAAGAAAGTTATTTTTCCCTGAGAGGACAAAAGAGATAAGGGCAACAAAGGATGTAGTAAGGGAAGCCATATTTGACTCTCTCAGGGGATGGATAGTTGACAGGCGAGTTCTGGAGCTCTTTGCCGGGACAGGGGCATTAGGGATTGAAGCAGTAAGTCATGGTGCAAAAGAGGTTATCTTTCTGGAAGAGGACAGAGAAGCAGTAAACTGTATAAAAAGGAATATTGAGCATTTAGGTATTTCAGAGTTGTGTATTGTTAAAAAAGGGAAGGCAGAGGACTCAATTCAGCAGTTCAGTAGTGAAAGATTTGACCTGATAATAGCCGACCCTCCCTATAACTATCCATCTACCAGAATTGAACAGATTTTAAGAAATATAATGGAGCTGAAGATACTGAGTGATGATGGAATTATCGTGATTGAACATAACAAAAGAAATCCATTACCTGAGGTAAGTGGGCTTACTGTTTATAAAGAAAAGATTTATGGTAAAAGTGTGGTTTCATACATAAGGATAATAAGATGAAAGGAAAAATAGCCGTTTATCCGGGTAGTTTTGACCCTATCACAAATGGACATATTGATGTAATTAAAAGGGCACTTGCATTTTTTGATAAGGTAATAGTTGCTGTCTCTGCTCATTCAAGAAAAAATCTTTTATTCACAACAGAAGAAAGGGTAAATCTTATACGAGCTGTTTATAATAGGAATAGAAGGGTAGAAGTAGATAGTTTCAATGGACTACTTGTTGACTATCTCAAAGATAAAGGGATTAAGTTGATAGTGCGCGGACTCAGGGCTGTCTCTGACTTTGAATATGAATTTCAGATGGCTCTGGCAAACAGGAAACTTGACAGTAGTATTGAAACTGTTTTCCTTATGCCGGGAGAAGAATTCTTTTTTATAAGTTCTTCTGTAGTAAAAGAGATTGCCTCTTTAAAAGGTGATGTATCAGGTATGGTTCCTGAAGTTGTTTATAAAGCATTAAAGAAGAAATTTAACTATTAATAAACGGAGGGAAATAATGCCTAATCCTAAAAGAAGACACTCAAATAGTAGAACAGGTAAAAGAAGAGGTGGACATAAAAAAGTAAAAATCTCATCTCTCAATGTATGTTCCAATTGCGGCTCCTTAAAGATGCCCCATACTGTTTGTGATGTATGTGGATATTATAAAGGGGTTCCTGTCTTGAAGATAAAAGAAAAGAGCAAAAAAGAATAACAGAGATGGCTACCAGAGAAATTATTATTGCCCTTGATGGTATGGGTGGAGACAATGCCCCGTCTTCTGTCATTAAGGCATGCCAGATGTTTTCTCCTTCAGAAAAAATAAAGATTGTTGTCGTCGGGGATGAAAAACAGATAATACCTAAGATAGATATTGAAAAATATCCATTTGTTTGCCTTGAACACTGTGAGAACTATATAAGGATGGATGAAAAGGTAAATCTTAAACTTCTCAAAGAAAAAGATAATAGTATGGCCAGGACCATAGCGATGTTAAAAAATGGTAGGGCACACTGTGCTTTAAGCGCTGGAAATACTGCTGCATTTGTTTCTTACAGTATCTCTGAACTTGGATTGATAAAAAATGTTGATAGACCTGCTATTGCCCTTTTGATGCCTGACACTACGGGGAGAGGATTTATCTTCATTGATGCGGGTGCTAATATCAAGGCAAAACCACTGCATATACTTCAGTCCGCTGTAATGGGGTCATTATATGCAGAATGTGTATTCAATATAGAAAAGCCGAGGATTGGGCTGTTAAATATAGGAGAAGAAGAAACTAAGGGTGATGACCTAAGGAAGGAAAGTTTTGCCCTGATGAGTAAAAATAAGATGATAAATTTTATCGGCAATGTTGAAGGACACAATATATTTACACAAAAGGCAGATGTGATTATAACAGATGGCTTTACAGGAAATGTTGTTCTAAAGGTATCTGAAGGCATAACAAGGGCCTTTCGGACCATACTTATGAAAGAGATACAGAAAAGTATCAGGGGAAAGGTCGGAGCACTTTTGATTAAGAATATCCTGCGAGATTTTGCAAAAAAAGCCGATTATGCTGAATATGGAGGAGGACTACTTCTTGGTGTGGATGGTATTGTCATTGTCAGCCATGGCAGGTCTTCCCCGAGGGCTATATACAATGCGATAAAATTAGGGAAAAAGATTGTCTCTTCTAACTTTATGGAGAAACTGAAAGGTGATATGGAGAGGATGCAATGGGAAATGTAACAATCGCAGGGACTGGTTCTTTTCTCCCTTCTTATGTGCTTACTAATTCTGATTTTGAGATGATGGTGGATACAAGCGACGAGTGGATTGTTACAAGGACAGGGATAAAAGAAAGGAGGATCTGTCCCAAAAATATGGCTTCTTCTGATATGGGATTTGAGGCAGCAAAGTCCGCCTGTAAAGATGCGGGAATCTCTCCCGAAGAGATTAACTTCATTATCTGTGCCACTGTAAGCCCTGACAAGTTTTTTCCTTCTACTGCCTGCCTTATTCAGGCAAAACTTGGTATTAAAGATATTCCTGCATTTGATATCTCTGCTGCCTGTTCTGGTTTTATATTTGGCCTTGAGATAGCAAGAAGTTTGATATCAGGAGGTGGCTATAAAACAGGCCTTGTGGTTGCTTCTGAATGTATGAGCCGTCTTACTGACTATACAGACAGAAGTATCTGTGTATTATTGGGGGATGGAGCAGGTGCTGCAATAGTTAAGAAATCCGATGATGAGGGAATAATGGGTTCTTATATCTCTTCCGATGGAAGTTATGGAGATATATTGAATGCACCTGCCGGTGGTTCAGCCAGACCTGCATCCTTTGATACAGTTGAAAAAAGGATGCACTTTATGAAGATGGAAGGGGCAGTTCTTTTTAAGATAGCAATAGAGACAATGTGTGAAGCAATAAATAAACTTCTTAAACAGTTTTCTCTGAAAAAAGAAGATATTGCACTTGTAGTACCCCATCAGGCAAACCTCCGTATTATCAATGGTGTTGCTAAAAGTATGGGTATGCCACCTGAAAAGTTCTATATAAATATTGAAAAATACGGGAATATGTCCGCTGCCTGTATTCCTGTGGCTCTTGATGAAGCATCAAAAAAAGGGCTGATTAAAAAAGGAGACCTTGTGGTTACTGTGGCTTTTGGCGGCGGTCTTACATGGGGAGCAAACCTTATAAAATGGACAAGATAAAAAAATTTTCTACTGTCTTTCCAGGACAGGCATCACAGTATATAGGGATGGGGAAAGAGTTTATAGAAAGCATTCCGGGATGTGCCGATATCATCAAAAAGGGAGAGGATATCACATCACTACCTCTTATGCAAAAAATTATGGATGGCCCTATAGAAGATTTAACAAGGACATTAATCTGCCAGCCAGCGGTCTTTGCTATAAATATGGTCTGCTGGTATGCTCTTGCAGATAAAGGACTTTATCCTGCCTGTGTTGCAGGACACAGTTTAGGTGAATATTCCGCACTTGTTGTTTCAAAAACAATCAGTTTAGAAGATGGCTTCTATCTTGTAAAGAGAAGGGCAGAGATTATGGATGAGCTCTCCTTAAAGGTAGATGGGGGCCTTATGGCAGTGATAGGGTTGTCTGTAGAAGAAGTGGAGACACTTTTAAATAACTTTGAAGGGATAAGTATTGCAAATATAAACTCTTCTAAACAGGTCGTTGTAGGTGGGCAGAAAAAAAACCTTGAAGAATTTAATTCTTTTTTAAAAACAAAGAAGATAAAGGGAATTATGTTAAACGTCAGCGGCCCATTCCATACACCTTTTATGAAGGAAGCATCCCTTCTACTTGAACAGGAAATTAAAAAGGTCTCATTTAAAGACCCTGAAATTCCTATTTATCTTAATTACTCCGGGAAGAGAACAACTGACAGGGAAGAGATAAAAAAGGGGCTTATACAACAGATATACTCACCTGTCAGATGGGTCTCTATTATTAAAAATATAACTGAAGATGCAGGAGATATCATATTTGTTGAAGTCGGACCTAAAACAGTTCTGAAAAGGTTAATAGAGGGGATTATCCCAGAAGCAAAGGTGTTAAATGTAGAAGACTTCTCCTCTCTGGAAATTACCTTAAAAGAACTAACCTGAATGTTTTTTAAAAAAGGAGATGATAAAAATGTTTCAGAATAAGATTGTGGTAATTACAGGTGCCTTTGGTGGTATCGGAAGGGCACTTGCATACAGGTTTGGAGAGGCAGGTGCAAAACTTGTTCTCTGGGATGTCTTCATAGACGAACAGTTTGAAAAAGAACTTACCAACAGGAATATTGAGTTTATCTCATCAAAGGTGGATATAACTAAAAAAGATGAAGTACAGAAAAGTGTAGATAAAGTGATTGAAAAATGGGGGAAAATAGATATCCTTGTAAATAATGCAGGCATTACAAAAGACAATCTCATACTGCGTATGACTGAAGAAGAGTGGGACAATGTCCTGGAGATAAACTTGAAAGGAGCGTTTATATGCAGTAAAATAATAGGCAAAGTTATGTTTTCACAGAAGGCAGGAAGTATTGTGAATGTTGCTTCTATTATAGGACAGATAGGCAATATTGGACAGGCAAACTATTCTGCTTCAAAAGGGGCATTAATCTCTTTCACAAAGACCTGTGCAAAGGAGTTTGCAAGGTTTGGGGTAAGGGTAAATGCAGTTGCGCCCGGATATATAATAACAAAGATGACAGAGCAACTGCCTGAAAAAATAAAAACAAGGATGCTTGAGATGATACCATTAGGCAGATTTGGAAAGCCAGAAGAGGTCGCAGACCTGATTCTCTTTTTAGCATCAGATAAGGCCGGCTATATTACAGGACAGGTCTTCAGAATAGATGGTGGTATGGTAATGTAAAGTAATGTCAAAAGCAATAAAAAACTCAATAAATAAGGAGGGAAGATGGAGAGAAGTGAGATATTTGAGAAGGTAAAGGGGATTATATCAGAGAAGTTAGGAGTGAGTGCCAGCGAGATTACTGAAAGTGCATCTTTTATTGATGACCTTGGAGCTGACTCACTTGATACTGTGGAACTTGTTATGGAGTTAGAAGAAAAATTCGGGATAGATATACCAGATGAAGATGCTGAAAAGATAAGAACAGTCAAGGATGCTGTTGATTATATTGAAAAAAATAAAACACAATGAAAAGAGTTGTTGTAACAGGAATAGGACTGGTCACCCCTGTAGGTAATGATGTAAAGACATCGTGGGAAAATCTGAAGGCAGGAAAAAGCGGCATAGACATCATCAAGGGATTTGACACGGCCGGATATCCTACAAAGATAGGAGCGGAGGTCAAAGATTTTACACTTGACAATTTCCATCCGAAAAATCTGCGAAGGATGGATAAATTTGTCCAGTTTGCGCTTAAGGCAACTATTGAAGCTATACAGGATAGCGGAATTATCTTCTCAGAAGAAGAGAAAGAACGGACAGGGGTGATTATAGGAGCAGGAATAGGCGGACTAAGAGTTATAGAAGAACAACATAAAATTTTGCTTGAGAGTGGGCCTTCCAGGGTATCCCCCTTTCTTATCCCAATGCTTATCCCTGATATAGCTGCAGGACAGGTTGCAATACATTTTGGATTAAAAGGGGTTAATTTTGCTACTGTAAGCGCCTGTGCATCAGGCGCCCATGCACTCGGAGTTGCTCTTAACCTTTTAAAAAATGGGGTCACTGATATTGCCATTGCAGGAGGAACAGAGTCCTGTATTACGCCACTGGGGCTTGCGGGATTTTGTTCTATGAAAGCACTCTCCACCCGTAATGATGCCCCGGAAAAGGCATCCAGACCATTTGATAGAGAAAGAGATGGCTTTATAATGGGAGAGGGGGCAGGGATTGTTGTCTTAGAAACGATGGAGCATGCCATAGCCAGGAACGCACCTAAAATATATGCTGAATTCATTGGAGCAGGGATGAGTTGTGATGCATATCATATAACCGCCCCTGACCCTGATGGAAAAGGCGCCTTTCTTTCTATGAAGTATGCCCTTGAAAATGCAGGGATTAAGCCAGAAGATATTGACTATATCAATGCACATGGGACATCTACACAATTGAATGATAAAAGTGAAACAAATGCTATTAAAAAACTTTTAGGAGAAAAGGCATATGAAACACCTGTGAGTTCTATAAAGTCAATGATAGGGCATCTACTTGGTGCTTCAGGAGCAGTGGAATTTATTGCAACAGCCCTTACTATAAAAGAAGGGGTTATCCCACCAACAATCAATTATGAATATCCTGACCCTGAGTGTGACCTGGATTATGTCCCCAATAAAGCAAGAGAAAAAGATGTTAAAGTGGCACTCTCTAACTCATTCGGTTTTGGAGGACACAATATAACGCTTGTTCTTAAAAAATTTTCTGAATAATAACACTTTACAGGGGAGATATAAATGGACTATTTTCTCACAGAAGAACAGAAGATGATAAAAGAACTTGCCAGAAGAATAGCAGAAGAAAAGATTCTACCTGTGAGGGCTGAATATGATGAAAAAGAACAGTTCCCATGGGATGTGGTGAAGGCACTTGCTGAAGCAGACCTTTTTGGTGTCTATATCCCGGAAGAATATGAAGGGATGGGCTTTGGGGTTTTTGAGCTATGTCTTGCAATAGAAGAGTTAAGCAGGGTATGTGGAGGGATTGCCCTTGCATATGCAGGAACTGCTTTAGGAACATTTCCTATCTTACTTTTTGGAAATGAGCAACAGAAAAAAAAGTATCTTCCGTCAATAGCAAAAGGGGAAAAACTCGCCGCCTTTGGTGTTACTGAATCAGGTGCAGGCAGTGATATTACAACTCTGAGCACTACTGCTAAGAAAGAAGGGAACTACTATATATTAAATGGCACAAAACAATGGATTACCAATGGTGGAGAAGCAGAGATATATGTTGTAATAGCTGCCACTGATAAGACAAAAGGACCACGCGGGTTAAGTGCTTTTATAGTTGAAAAAGGGATGGAGGGCTTTGGCTTCGGTAAGAAAGAAAACAAGTTAGGAATAAGGGCATCCGCTACAAGAGAACTTGTCTTTGAAAACTGTAAAGTGCCAGCAGAAAATCTTCTTGGAAAAGAAGGTATGGGATTTATTATCACGCTTAAAAATTTTGATGCAAGCAGACCTGGTGTTGCCGCTCAGGCGCTTGGAATAGCACAGGGTGCCTTTGAAGCAGCGGTTGAATATGCAAGACAGAGAAAGCAGTTCGGTCAGCCAATCATCTCTTTCCAGGCGGTCCAACATATCCTTGCTGATATGGCAACACAGATAGAAGCAGCAAGGGCATTGATTTATCAGACAGCAAGGACTATAGATGCAGGAGGTAAGGACTATTCTGGCTATTCAGCAATGTGCAAACTTTTTGCCTCTGATGTGGCAATGAAGGTGACAACAGATGCCATACAGATATTCGGTGGCTATGGATATATGAAAGATTACCCTGTTGAGAAGATGTTCCGCGATGCAAAAATAACACAGATATATGAGGGAACAAACCAGATGCAGAGGAACTTTATAGCCAACGATATAATAAAAAAGGCAAAAAGTAAGAGTTAAAAGATTTAGTGGACAAAAAGATAATATATCAAGATAAAAAGAGAGAACGGATTGATGCATATCTGAAGACATACCTCAGAATTTCAAGAGAGAGGACTAAACTCCTTTTGAAAGAGGGACTAATCCTTGTCAGAAACAGCGAGGTAGAACCTTCTTATATTCTTAAAGATGGCGATGAAATCCTGATAAAAGAAGGATGTCTGGAGAGAGCCACAGACAATAAAATCCTTCCGGAAAAATATCAACTTGAGATTATCTACTATGATAATGATATTATAGTGATAAATAAACCGTCCGGGATTCTTACACATCCAACAGAAAAGGTTAAAAGCGGAACTATGGTAAATTTTCTTTTGGATATCACTTCACTTCCCGATACAGGGAATCCCTTAAGACCCGGGGTTGTACATAGATTGGATAGAGAAACATCAGGCGCTATGGTCTTTGCGAGAACTTACAGTGCATGGGAAAATCTTGTCCTTCAGTTTAAAAACCGTATGGTAGAGAAAGAATATCTTGCTATTGTAAAAGGAAACTTTTATCCTTTAAGAAAAGAAGTGGAATTTACTGTTTCTCGCAGTAAAGAAAACCATACGATAAAAATGGAAGTCCATTACCTGAAGGGTAAAAAGGCGGTCAGTATTATAGAAGCAATACAATATATAGATGGTCTAACTCTTGTAAAGGTAAAACCACTTACAGGAAGAACACACCAGATACGGCTTACTCTTTCTCATTTGGGCTATCCTGTTATAGGAGATGCAATATATGGCATTAAATCACCCCTCATATCAAGGGTTGCACTTCATTCTTATAAAATATCTTTTTATCATCCATCAACAAAAGAAAGATGTCAGTTTAAAGCAAATATCCCCGATGATTTTTTGAAGATAACAGGAAAGATTAACATTGACAATACTGGCTAAAAGATTATATAATAATATTACAACGCGGGAATAACTCAGCGGTAGAGTGCGACCTTGCCAAGGTCGAAGTCGCGGGTTCGAATCCCGTTTCCCGCTCTATATCTCTTCTTGTAAGGGATTCGAAGGGGTGCAGGTGCGAAGAATAATGAGCACCGTATTGCACAGAGGGCGAGACGGTGAGCCAGTTGACCGAAGCCCGAAGGGCAAGACGGGTGAGGGGGCTTCCATGCCTACACAATTCCCCCTTTGAAAAAGGGGGATGAATGGGGATTTGAAATCTCCCCCAACCCCTCTTTACGAAAGAGGGGAATGAACACCCCCACCCTTTCCCTCCCCCCTCTAAGGGGGAGGAGGAAGGTGGGGGTAAAGAGGTTTCAGGGGGAAACATTCCCCTGAATATCTTGACATAAAGAAAATTTCTGTTATAATATATAATTTTACATTGCTGCTGTGGCTCAGAGGTAGAGCACGTCCTTGGTAAGGACGGGGTCATGGGTTCGATTCCCATCAGCAGCTTGTAAAATAACGAGGAGGAAAGAGATGGCTAAGGAAAAATTTGTAAGGACGAAGCCGCATGTAAACATAGGGACTATAGGGCATGTAGACCATGGCAAGACAACATTGACGAGTGCTATAACTATGGTATTGAGCAAGAAGGGGCTGGCACAGTTTACAAAGTATGAAGAGATAGACAAGGCGCCTGAGGAGAAGGAGCGTGGATTAACAATAAACATATCCCACATAGAATACCAGACAGACAAGAGGCACTATGCACACATAGATTGTCCGGGGCATGCTGACTACATCAAGAATATGATAACCGGTGCTGCACAGATGGATGGTGCTATTCTTGTAGTAAGTGCACCTGATGGTCCTATGCCTCAGACACGGGAGCATATATTACTTGCCAGGCAGGTAGAAGTTCCTGCAATCGTAGTATATATGAACAAGATGGACCAGATGGAAGACAAGGAGCTGGTGGAGCTTGTGGAGATAGAGTTAAGGGAACTATTGAGCAAGTATGGATTTCCTGGTGATGAGATACCTATCATAAAGGGTAGTGCTCTGAAGGCATTGGAGTGTGGATGCGGGAAAAGAGAATGTCAGTGGTGTGGTAGTATCCATCAATTGATGGATGCGGTTGACAGTTATATTCCTGAGCCGCCGAGGCCTGTTGACCAGCCGTTTTTGCTGGCGGTAGAGGATGTATTTTCCATTACAGGTCGTGGGACAGTAGCAACTGGCAGGATAGAGAGGGGCAGGATAAAGGTAGGTGATACAGTAGAGATGATAGGGTTATCCCATGATATTAAGAAGACAGTAGTCACAGGGATAGAGATGTTCAGGAAGGAGTTAGACGAAGGAGTAGCGGGTGATAATGTTGGGTTGTTATTAAGGGGAGTAGAGAAGGATGAGGCAGAGAGAGGTATGGTAATAGCAGCGCCTGGGAGCATAACACCGCACACACACTTCAAGGCACAGGTATATGTATTGAAGAAGGAAGAAGGGGGAAGACACAAGCCATTCTTCACTGGATACAGACCGCAGTTTTATATAAGAACCACAGATGTTACAGGACAGATAAAGTTGCCGGAAGGTGTAGAGATGGTGATGCCCGGTGATAATATAGAGATGGAGGTAGAACTTATATATCCTGTGGCGCTTGAAAAAGGACAGAGATTTGCTATAAGAGAGGGCGGAAAAACAGTAGGTGCAGGTGCTGTCACTGAAATAATTAAGTAAAGGCAGGAGAATAAAATGAGAGAGATTATATCCCTGATATGTTCAGAGTGTAAAAGAAAAAATTACTTTGCCACAAAGAATAAAAAAGGGAAAAAAGAGAAGATAGAAGTGAACAAATATTGTCCATCCTGTCATAAGCATATTCTTCACAAAGAAGGGAAACCATAAGGAAAAATCTTTGTTGCTTTTGTTTTAAATTGTGGTATAATATTCAATTTTGGTACTGTTTTAGGCCTGTAGCTCTAACTGGCAGAGCAACGGACTCCAAATCCGTGGGCTGGAGGTTCGAATCCTCCCAGGCCTGCACAGTAAGCAGAATAAGATGAAAACAAAGATACTGAATTTTCTATCAGAAGTTCGGACTGAACTTGAAAAGGTCACATGGCCTGAAAAGAGGGCATTAAAAATAACAACCGGTGTGGTTGTTTTTCTTATGGTTTTATTTGCATTTTATCTTGGTGTGGTGGATATAATCTTTTCAAAAGCCATTGCGCTATTTTTGAGGTAAGAAAATGGGGAGATGGTATATACTTCATGTAAGAACAGGACAGGAAGACAAAGTAAAGAAGATGTTGCTTAATCAACAGGAAGAAGATACAGGTGCAATAAAACAGGTTATTATACCAAAAGAAGAGGTTTCGGAAATATCCGATGGAGAAAAGAAGATAAAAACCAGAAATTTCTGGCCCGGTTATATCCTTATTGAAATAGATGAAGAGCGGGAAAATGAAATTGTCTGGCATATGATAAGAAAAACACCCGGGGTTTTAGGATTTCTTGGAGCAGGACAAAATCCTGTTCCTCTCTCTCAGGAAGAAGCGGAAAAGATACTGAATGAAGTGGCGGAAAGGAAAAGCAAACCCACACCAAAAGTAGAGTTCAGTGTAGGAGATAAAGTGGAAATTACTGATGGACCTTTTGTAAATTTTTCTGGTATTGTTGAGGAGGTCTACCCCAATACCCAGAGATTAAAGGTAAGTGTATCAATCTTCGGTAGGGCAACACCGGTTGAGTTAAACTACTGGCAGGTAGAGAAGATTTAAAGGGAGAAGAATTATGGCTGAAAAAAAAGTAAAAGCAGTTATAAAATTACAGATTCCAGCAGGACAGGCAACACCCGCTCCGCCGGTAGGACCTGCTCTCGGACAACACGGAGTTAACATTATGGAGTTTTGCAAGGCATTTAATGCTGAAACAAAAGGGAAAGAGGGAACTTTACCTGTGATATTAACTGTCTTTGAAGACCGCAGCTTCATATATAAAATCAAAACACCTCTTACATCAGAACTGATAAAAAAAGCAGTGAATATAGTAAAAGGTTCTGGAGTACCCAATAGAGAGAAGGTGGGTAAGATTACAAAAAAGCAGATTGAAGAGATTGCAAAAATAAAAATGGCTGACCTTAATACAAAAGACATTCAAAGTGCTGTAAAGATAGTGGAAGGGACTGCAAGAAGTATGGGAGTTGAAATAATTGAGTAAAGGGAGCTTAAAGTGAAGACAAGAGGTAAAAAATATAAAGAGATGGCGAAGGGAAAAGAAGGGAAGTTATACGGACTTGAGGAGGCAGTTGATGAGTTAAAAAAGATGGCAGGTAAAAGAAAATTTGATGAAACAGTTGATATGGCAATCCATTTAGGTATTGATGTTAAAAAACTTCAACAACCGGTAAGGGGCACACTGATACTTCCCTATGGCTCTGGCAAATCCGTAAAGGTCCTCGTTTTCGCTACAGGGGAAGATGTTGAAAAAGCAAAAGAAGCAGGGGCTGATTATATAGGAGGGGAAGAACTGGTAGAAAAAATAAAGAGTGGTTTTATGGATTTTGATAACGTGGTAGCAACACCGGATATGATGAAGGTGATATCACCTTTAGGTAAAATTTTAGGCCCTCGCGGCCTTATGCCAAATCCCAAGAGTGGAACTGTAACAAAAGATATAAAAGGCATTGTAACAGAACTCAAAAAGGGTAGAATAGAATTTAGAATGGATAAAGATGGCAATTTACACATCCCCGTAGGGAAGGCATCATTTACTAAGGAACACTTGATAGAAAATATAAATACAGCTTTAAAATCAGTTCTTGCAGCCAGACCTTCTAATGCAAAGGGCAATTATATTCGTAATGTAACCCTTTCTTTAACTATGTCACCTTCTTTAAAAATTGATACAGGAAAGATATTCAAGGAGATTGAAGTAATCTAAAGCCAGGGGTTAAAACAATGAAAAGATTGACTAAAAAGAAGAAAGAAGAATTTGTAGAGAAGATGTGTGAGGAACTCCAAAAAAATAACATAAATCTCATTGTTGGGTTTTCAGGTCTCTCTGTCCTTGAGATGCAGAAAATAAGAGATGGCTTGAAAGAAAAAGGATGTAAGATGCGGGTTGTTAAAAATACCCTGCTGGAAAGGGTATATCAGAAAATCAATTGTGAGGATATGTGCAAACAGATAGGAGGACCTTTATTTATTGTCTGGGCAAAATCAGATGACGAGATAGGTATTGTGAAAAAAATGTATAGCTTTCAGAAGCAGTTTGGAAAGATGGATATCAAGGCAGCGCTTGTTGGAAATAAACTTTTTTCCTCGGCAGAACTATTATTGATAGAAAAATTGCCCGGCAAGAAAGAAATAGAAGCAAGGGTTGTATGGACTCTGAGAATGCCTATGAGAAGAATTGTCAATGCATTAAGCTTTCCTGCAGTGAGAGTAGTAAGAGACTTTAAACAGATAGCAGAAAATAAAAGAAAGGAGAGAGAAAATGGAAAAGGATGAAAAGAAGATATTGGATGAGATTGTAGAGAAGATTGAAAAACTTTCTGCTCTGGAACTTTCCGAACTGGCAAAGAAGTTGGAAGAGAAGTTCGGCGTGGAAGGGATGATGGCTCCTGCCGCGGTAATGAGCGTACCTGCTGGAGGTGCTGGAGTAGCAGAGGAAAAGAAGGAAGAAAAGACCACATTTGATGTAATCTTGAAGTCAGCGGGAACAAATAAGATACAGGCAATTAAGGTGGTAAGGGAGATAACCAACTTTGGACTAAAAGAAGCGAAGGAATTTGTAGAGTCACTTCCAAAACCAGTTAAAGAGAAAGTAAGTAAAGAGGAAGCAGAAGAGATAAAGAAAAAGATGGCTGCCATTGGCGCAGAAGTAGAGATTAAATAACCTACTCCTTTTAAAGGAGGAGAAAAAAATGAGAGTAGAAATTCCAGATTTGTTAGGGGTTCAAAAGACCCCCTATTTAGAATTTCTCCAGAAAGATATACCACCTGAAAGGAGAAAGAAATCTGGACTTGAGGAACTCTTTCAAAGGGTTTTTCCTGTGGAAAGTGAAGATGGACTTTTATCATTAGAGTATGTCCACTATATTCTGGAAGACCCTGTTGAAAGTGTTGAAGAATGTATTGAAAGAAGGACAACCTATGAATCACGTTTGAAGGTTAAATTTCGGCTCATTGTGAAGGAACAGGATAAACAGACAAAAGAACTACGGGTTAAAAGCATAAAAGAACAGGAGATATACATAGGCAGTATCCCATTGATGACAGATAATGGTAGTTTCATTATAAATGGGATAGAAAGAGCGATAGTTAACCAATTGGAAAGATGCCCGGGTGTATATTTCAGCAGAGAAGAAGATATAGGGCTTCAGGGTCCTGTATATTCAGCCAAGATATATCCTGCAAGGGGTATGTGGATTGAATTGCATATTGACAATCATAACCTTCTTATAATGAACCTTGGCAGACACAAGGTTCTTCTATCAACATTTTTCAGAGCATTGGGCTATGACGATGAAAAGATTCTCAGAATGTTTTATGATGACCCATCAAAGATAAAAACCGATGCTCTCATCCCAACAACCATCGCAAGGGATGAAACAAAAACCCGTGATGAAGCGTTAAAAAAGATTTATTCAGAGTTAAGACCGGGGTATCCTCCGATTATTAAAGAAGCTGAAAACTATTTTTATAGTTTGCTTTTTACCGAAGAGGTTTATGACCTTTCAGAAGCAGGTAGGGACCGGATAAATAAAAAGCTAGGGCTTAATTTTACAGAAAGATGCCTTAGAGAAGAAGACATAATAGAAACCACCCGATATCTCCTGAATCTTGTGGAGAAAGGTGTGGGAGAGATTGATGATATAGACCATTTAGGTAATAAACGGGTCCGTGTATCTGCTGAAATTATAGGCGAATATGTCTACGAAGGACTTATCCGGCTTGCAAGATTTGCTAAAGAGAAGATGGTAATGGTAGATAAACGGAAAGAGGGTAATATAAAACCCCAGGATATGATAAATGGAAGGGTCTTTATGAGCGTAGTGAATGACTTTTTTGCCAGAAATCAACTATCACAATTCCTGGATAAGATAAATCCACTTGCGGAAATAACCCACAAGAGAAGGGTAGTCGCTGTTGTTAGAGAAAAGAAAAGGGCCGGTTTTGAGGTAAGAGATGTCCATTATACCCATTTTGGGCGGCTATGTCCAATAGAAACACCTGAAGGAGCCAATATAGGGCTGATAAATTCACTTACAGTATATTCTCAGATAGATAGCCTGGGTTTTGTAAAAACCCCCTATTTCAAGGTAGAAAACGGAAGGGTAACAAATCATATAGAATATCTTTCAGCGGATAAAGAAGATGAGTGTGTAATCGCACCCCCTGATACTCCGATAGACCCAAAGACAAAATTGATTATCCCCCGGGAATTAACAGTCAGAACAAAAGGTGGTAATTTTGAAGAAGTGCCTCGTGAGAAAATTGACTATATCGGAATATCACCTGTTCAGATATTAAGTGTAAGTGCCTCCCTCATCCCTTTTTTAGAACATGATGATTCCAACCGTGCCCTGATGGGTTCAAATATGCAAAGACAGGCAGTTCCACTTATCAGAAGCGAAAGCCCTCTTGTGAAAACAGGTATGGAGAAGTATGTCATAAGAGACAGTGGCGTAGTTGTAAAAGCAAAAGCAGATGGTATTGTAAGTTATGTTGATGGTGAAAAGATAGTGGTAAAAAAAGATAAAAAAGGATTTTTCCCGTGGGAAGAAGAAGATGTATATATCCTCAAAAATTTTATACGGACAAACCAGGATACCTGTTTCCATCAAAGGCCTATAGTAAGTGTAGGGGATAGGGTGGTAAAAGGACAGATAATTTCCGATGGACCTGCTACATCCAAAAATGGTGAACTGGCACTTGGGAAGAATTTGCTGGTAGCGTTTATGCCATGGCAGGGCTATAACTATGAAGATGCTGTTATCCTGAACGAACGGGTATTAAAAGAGGATATCTTCACATCTATCCATATAAAAGAATTTGAGATTGAAGCGAGAGAAACAGAACTTGGACCTGAAGAGATTACTTCAGACCTTCCCAATACTCCTGAAGAACGGCTAAAGAACCTGGACGAAAATGGAATTGTAAGGGTTGGTGCTGAGGTTGAGCCAGACGATATACTGGTGGGGAAAGTAACACCAAGAGGAGAATCAGAACTTACTCCAGAAGAAAAACTGTTAAGGGTAATATTTGGTGAAAAGGCAAAAGATGTCCAGAATACTTCCTTAAAGGTCCCACCAGGGATAAAAGGAACGGTTATCAATGTAAGAAAATATACCCGTAGGGAGAACCTTTCAGATAAAGAAAAGGCAGAAATAAATAAAACAATTAAAGAGGCGGAAGCACGGTATAAAGCAAAAGAGGGGGCAGTAAAAAAGGTTGTTACTGAAGAGTTAAAGAAACTTGCTGAGAAAGAACGAATAAAACACCGTGTCCTCGCAAGTCCAGAAAGCTGGGATAAATTTGTAAATAAGCTACATGGCGAACATAAAGAAATAGCACAAAAGATTGTTCATATTGGAAAGACAGAACTTGAAAATCTTGAGAGAGACCTGAAAAACGAAATATTTAAAATAAAGAAAGGACCTGAACTTGACCCTGATGTGATTACCAAAGTAGTCGTGGAAATTGCATCTAAAAAGAAGATAGATGTAGGCGATAAGATGAGTGGAAGGCATGGAAACAAAGGGGTTGTTTCCAGAATACTTCCTGAAGAAGATATGCCGTTCTTAAAAGATGGGACGCCTGTGGATATGGTCTTAAATCCTTTAGGCGTTCCTTCAAGAATGAATATAGGACAGGTATTAGAAATACATTTAGGGAAGGTACTAAAAGCATTGGGCTATGATATGGATGTCCCTGTATTTGCAAGTATCAAAGAATGGGAAATAAAAGAACTACTCAAAAAGGCAGGGTTGTCCGAAGATGGAAAAGATATCTTATATGATGGCAGAACAGGAGAACCATTCTACCAGCCCGTAACAGTTGGATATATGTATATGATGAAACTGAAACACCTTGCCGATGAAAAGATTCACGCAAGAAGCACCGGTTCATATTCACTTATTACCCAGCAGCCACTCGGTGGAAGGGCCCAGTTCGGAGGACAGCGACTTGGAGAGATGGAGGTCTGGGCACTTGAAGGTTACGGGGCAGCCCATATTCTTAAAGAGATGCTTACTGTGAAGAGTGATGATACCGAAGGAAGAAAGCTGATGTATGAGAGTATTGCAAAGGGGCTGATTTATACAGGAAATAATATTCCTGAGTCCTTCAATGTCCTCAAAAAAGAGTTGCAGGGGTTAGGACTTGACTTAAGAATAGAAAAGATAAAAGAAAACGGGAAAGAAAAAGAGATTGCTACTATCAAGATTGCTACCCCCACAACAATGCGTCAATGGTCTCATGGTGAGGTTAAAAAAGCAGAGACATTAAATTACAGAACATTTAAGCCAGAAAGGGATGGACTATTCTGCGAAAAGATCTTTGGCCCTGTAAAGGACTATGAATGTTCCTGTGGTAAATATAAAAAGCAGCGATATAAAGGAATTATATGTGATAGGTGTGGGGTGGAAGTTACCACATCAAAGGTCAGACGGGAAAGGATGGGTCATATAGAACTTGCCACACCTGTATCCTATGTATGGTTGTTCAAAAGTACTGCTAACTGGATGGGCCTACTTCTTGATATGGGAAGGTCTGAACTTGAGATGGTTCTTTATTATGAAAGATATATAGTTATAGACCCGGGTAATACTCCATTAAAAGAGAAAGAACTCCTTACCGAGAAGGAATACCATGAATGTCTTGAGAAATATGGTAATAAATTCAGGGCAGGCATAGGTGCAGAGGCAATACAGGCACTACTTAAAAAGATTGACCTGCATGCTATGGAAGATGACATAAAACAACTTTTGAGGAAGAAAAAAATATCCTCTTCTTATGGAATAAGACGCAACCTTGTAAAGAAATTACGGATGGTTCAGGGACTTATTAAAACAGGAATACATCCAGAATATCTTATTACCAGTATTATTATGGTAATACCCCCTGACTTGAGACCCCTTCTCCCTCTTGATGGTGGAAGGTTTGTTGCATCTGACCTGAATGACCTCTATCAGAGAGTAATAAACAGAAATAACCGCCTTAAAAAACTTATTCAACTGCAGGCCCCGGATATTATTGTAAGAAACGAAAAAAGGATGCTTCAGGAAGCAGTGGATGCCCTCTTTGACAACGGAAAACACGGCAATCCTATCCTGGGGAAGGGAAGAAGACCGCTTAAATCACTGGCAGATGCCCTCAGAGGTAAACAGGGTAGGTTCAGACAAAACCTTTTAGGAAAACGCGTGGACTATTCAGGCAGGGCAGTGATTGTTGTGGGACCTGAACTAAAACTTAATGAATGTGGAATACCAAAGGAAATGGCTCTGGAACTTTTTGGACCATTTGTGCTCAGGGAGTTGAGAAAAAGGGAGTATTTCCATACACTTGGAAGTGCAAAAAAAGCCATCAGAGAAAACAGGCCTGAGGTCTGGGAAGTTCTTGAGAAGGTCAGCAAACATCACCCTGTATTATTAAACAGACAGCCCACATTACACCGTCTCAGTATCCAGGCATTTGAACCACGGCTTATAGAAGGGAATGTTATAAAGATTCATCCGCTTGTATGTCCTGCATTTAACGCTGATTTTGATGGGGATACGATGAGTGTCCATCTTCCCCTTACTCCCGAGGCCTGCCTTGAGGCGGAACTTCTGTTGAAATCTACAACACATATACTTTCACCAGCAAGTGGTAAGCCAATTGTCTCCCCTACAAGAGATATTGTTATGGGATGTGCCTATCTTACAATTATGAGTGAGGAAGATGAATACCCCCGTGTATTTTCAAGTTTCAATGAGGCAATTTATCTGTATGACCTCGGTTATCTTGAACTGCACAGACCAATAAAGGTCAGGTGTAATACTGGAGAGATTATAACAACTACAGTAGGAAGGATAATATTTAATGATATTATCCCTCCAGAAATCTCTTACAAAAATGAGATATTTGAAGCTTCCGGGTTAGAAAAGTTGATAGAAGAAATATTTAAGAAATGTGGATATGATGCGACTGTAAAGTTTCTTGATGAGGTTAAAAATTTAGGTTTTACCTTCTCCACCATAGGTGGTATAACCATTGGTATAGATGACCTCAAGATACCTCCTGTCAGGGACACCATCATCACAGAGGCAGAAAAAGAAGTAGAGAAGATAAAGAAGAACTATCAGTCAGGTATTATATCTGAAGGGGAAAGGTACAATAAACTGGTAGACCTCTGGACTTCTGTAACAAACGAAATACAGCAGGCAGTAATTGCAAATCTGAGAAAGGATATTTCTATAAAACCGTTCAGGGTAAATCCTATATTCCTGATGGTATCCTCTGGAGCCAGAGGTAATAAGTCACAGGCAAATCAGTTAATGGGAATACGTGGACTGATGATAAGACCGAAAAAGGTTACAGGAGAGATAGGAGAGATTATTGAAACACCTGTAAAAAAGAATTTTAAGGAAGGCCTTTCACTTCTTGAATATTTTATTTCAGTTCATGGGGGAAGAAAGGGACTGGTTGATACTGCCTTAAAAACATCTGATGCTGGATATCTCAGTAGAAAACTGGTGGATGTAGCTCACTCTGTTATTATAAGGGAAGAAGATTGTGGAAGCATGGAAGGAATTCTTATCAGTTCGCTTACCCTCGGAGATGAAGAAATACTTTCCTTAAAAGATAGAATCACAGGAAGGGTTGCACTTGATAATATAGTTGATATTGTAACCGACAGAATTATCGTACGTGCCGGAGAGGTTATAGACGAAGAAAAAGCAAACGCTATTGTTGAGGCAGGGATAAATAAGATAAGGATAAGGTCAGTTCTTACCTGTCGTTCAGAAAAAGGCATCTGTGCTAAGTGCTATGGATGGGATGTTTCAAGGAAAAAACTTGTAAATATTGGTGAGGCAGTTGGAATAATAGCCGCCCAATCAATTGGTGAACCCGGAACACAACTAACACTAAGAACATTTCATACCGGTGGAGCTGCTTCAAGAGGCACAGGCGCTTCTTCATATAAAGCACCTCAGGATTGTGTAGTAAGGTATCTTGAGAATCTAAAAGTCGTGAAGAACAGAAAAGGCAGGGATGTTGTTATTCAAAGGGAAGGAAAGATAGGCCTTTATGATGATAGGGGTAGAGAGATAGACACTTACAATTTGAGGGTTGGTGCAGAAATTCTTGTGAAAAATGGACAGAAGGTTGAAACAGGAAAAGTAATTGTTCACTGGGACCCATATTCAATACCTGTAATCTCTGAGTATGAAGGAACTGTTAAGTTTATAGATATAGCGGTGGGAAAGACCGTGAAAGAGGAGATAGACACCACAACAGGTATAAGAAGAAAGGTTGTTATCAAGCATAAAGAAGAGATGGACCCGCAGATTATTATACTGGATGATAAAAAGGAAAAACTTGGCGCATATCACATCCCGGAAGACGCCCATATTATGGTAGAAGAAGGAGATAGGGTATATCCTGGAGATGTTCTTGCAAAGATATTCAGAGTAGAAAGAAGGGTGCAGGACATTACAGGCGGACTTCCAAGAGTTACAGAGTTATTTGAAGCACGCACACCCAAAAACCCTGCTATATTAAGTGAGATTGAAGGAAAAGTAGAGGTAATTCCAGGAGAAAGAGGAATAAGAAAGGTTATTGTCTCCAGCCAGGAAACAGGCAGCCGTAAAGAGTATGATATACCACCGGGTAAGCATCTTCTGGTTGGCAGTGGAGATATTGTAAAAGCAGGAGAGAGAATTACAGATGGACATGTGGTCCTCAAGGATATATTAAAGATAGAGGGAGAAAAGAAGGTTCAGGAGTATCTGTTGAATGAAATCCAGAGTGTTTATCGGGTTGAGGGAGTTATGATAAATGATAAGCATATAGAAATAATAATCCGGCAGATGCTTTCCAAGGTCAGGGTGGAAGACCCTGGAGATACTTATCTACTTGAAGGTGAAGAAATAGACAGGGTGAAAATACAAAAGATTAATGAGGCATTACCGAAGAACAAAAAACCTGCTACCTTCAGCCCTCAGGTCTTAGGAATTACAAGGGTAGCCCTTTCCAGTGAAAGTTTTATATCAGCGGCATCTTTCCAGGAAACAATGAAGGTCTTAACCAATGCTGCTATATTAGGTGCTGAGGACCATCTTGAAGGATTAAAAGAAAATGTTATCCTTGGAAGGTTAATCCCATCAGGAACAGGACTATTTACAAACGGAAAGAGAGAATCTCTTTCTGAACCGGTTATTGAAGAAGAGACACTAAAAAGATAGGGGGTATATATGCCTACTTATAACCAGCTTCTAAAAAAGAAAAGAATAAAAAAAGAGAAGAAATCAAAATCCACAGCCCTTGAAAGAAATCCACAGAAAAGAGGTGTCTGCCTTTACGTAAAAACAATAACACCTAAGAAGCCCAATTCAGCATTAAGGAAGATAGCAAAGGTACGACTGACTAATGGAAAAGAAGTAATTGCATACATCCCGGGTATTGGACATAACCTTCAGGAACACTCAATTGTCCTTGTAAGAGGTGGACGGGTAAGGGACCTGCCGGGTGTTAAGTACCACATTCTCCGTGGAGTCCTTGATGCAGGAGGAGTAGAAGGACGAAAGAAATCACGGTCAAAATATGGAGCAAAGAAAACATCAGAAAAAGGGGAGAAGAAAGCGGAGGGTTAAAAATGCCAAGACGGAAGAGAGCGGAAAAAAGGGAGTTAAAAGGTGACTTTAAGTATAATGACCCTGAAGTATTTGCTTTTATAAATGTACTTATGAAGAATGGGAAAAAAAGCTTAGCATGCAGATTATTTTATGATGCAATGGATATAATAGCAGAAAGGACAAAAGAAGACCCGCTGTCTGTTTTTAAAAAGGCATTGGGCAATGTAAAACCCAAACTGGAAGTCAGACCAAGAAGGGTTGGTGGTGCAACCTATCAGATTCCTGTGGAGGTACCTCCAAGAAGAAGCCTTGCTCTGGCAATAAGATGGATAATAGATGCTGCAAGGTCAAGGAAAGGCAAGGGTATTGCAGAGAAACTTGTGGATGAACTTATTGAGGCAGCAAAAGGTGAAGGGATAAGCGTGAAGAAGAAAGAAGATACCCATAAGATGGCTGAATCCAACCGCGCTTTTGCCCATTACAGATGGTAATAAGGCACAAAGTGACAAAAGATTTACAGATAATTATATAAATTACCCTGCGGAGAAGAACTTTTGTCTCTCTGTGCCTGTTTTATTTCTTAAAAAAATATGAATGAGATTAAAAAAACAAGAAATATCGGGATAGTAGCACATATAGACGCAGGGAAGACAACCACTACAGAAAGGTTATTGTTTTATACCGGTAAGACCTATAAGATAGGTGAGGTAGATGAAGGGACAGCAGTGATGGACTGGATGGACCAGGAAAAAGAGCGTGGTATAACAATCTTTGCTGCTGCAACTACCTGTTACTGGAAAAACCATAAAATAAACATTATTGATACTCCCGGCCATGTTGATTTCACTGTGGAGGTAGAAAGAGCATTGAGAGTTCTGGATGGTGCTATAGTAATTTTTTGTGGAGTAGGGGGAGTTCAGCCACAGTCAGAAACAGTATGGAGACAAAGCAGTAAATATAATATACCGCGGTTGATATATATAAACAAGATGGATAGGATAGGGGCTGATTTTTTTAGAGTAATAAAAGAGATTGACCAGAAACTTCATGCCTATCCGTTGGTTCTTCATCTGCCAGTGTTTTCAGGGGATAATTTTCAGGGAATAGTTGACATTGTAGAAGAAAAAACTATCTTTTACCCTTCGGAAGATGAAAGAACGGCTATAGAGAAAGAAATACCTGAAAACATGAGGGAAGAATTTATACATTATAGAAATATACTTATTGAAAAAGCAGCTGATGTTGATGAAAAAATTATGAAGAAGTACCTTGATGGTGAGGATATAACCGTCTCTGATTTAAAACGCGCCATAAGAAAAGGCACCCTGGAGTGTAAGTTTTTCCCTATCTTCTGTGGTGCCTCTCTGAGAAATAAAGGAACCTTACTACTTCTGGATGCTATAGTTGACTATTTACCTTCTCCTGTAGATAGGGGAAAGATAGAAGGGATAAATCCATTGAATGGAGAAAGAACTTATAGATTGCCATCCAGGGAAGAAAATCTTTCTATGTATGCATTTAAAGTGTATAACGACTTACTTAAAGGACGGATGGTCTATACAAGGATATATTCAGGGATATTAAAAAGAGGGCACAGTGTGTACAACTGGACAAGGAACTACAAAGAGAGGATTATGAAGATTTTTGAGGTGCACGCAGACAGATATTATGAAAAAGAAGAAGTTGCAGCAGGAGATATTGTTGCCATTGCAGGGCTGAAAAAGAGTTATACCGGTGATACACTTGCGGATAAGGATAACCCCATCCTTTTTGAAAAGTTGAAATTCCCTGAGCCGGTAATATATGTATCCATAGAACCAAAAACACAGTCAGAACAGGATAAGGTATATAAAGCTCTTTTGAAGATAGAGGAAGAAGACCCAACTGTAAAAATCAAGGTGGATGAGGAAACAGGGCAGACAATCCTTATGGGAATGGGAGAGCTACATATAGAGGTTATAGCAGAACGATTAAGAAGAGAATATAAACTTAATGTCCGTGTTGGTAAGCCGGAGGTTGCCTACAGAGAAACGGTAACTATTATGGCACGGGGAGAAGGGAAATTTATTAAAAAGGGGACTGAAAAAGATAGAGGACATTATGGACATGTTGTTCTGAGTGTAGAACCATTACCGAGAGGTGGTAAATTTGTTTTTGAAAATCTTGTAGATGATAGCAAAATCCCTCCTCATTTTATCTCTCCCATACAGGAAGGTATTTATGAGGCAATGGAATGTGGGGTTCTTTTAGGAGTACCTGTTGTAGATGTAAAAGTTAAAGTAATAGATGGCTCTTTTCATCCTGTTGACTCCAACGATGTCGCCTATAAGATTGCTGCTTCAATGGCTTTTACAGATGCCTGTAGAAAAGCATCTCCTGTCTTACTTGAACCGATAATGAAGATAGAACTTTCAGTGCCTGAAGAATTTTTAGGAGAGGTAATGGCTGACTTTAATACAAGAAATGGTAGGATAGAAGAAATAAAGACCCAGCCAGGATTTAAAATAATTAATGGTTCTGTGCCCTTACGAACTATATTTGGATACGCAACTTTATTGAGGTCATTGACACAGGGAAGAGGAAGTTATATAATAGAACCTTTGTATTATGAAGTTGTTCCAGAAACAGAGATGAAAAAGATAATAAGCAGGTAAGATATAACAAGGAGGAAAGAGATGGCTAAGGAAAAATTTGTAAGGACGAAGCCGCATGTAAACATAGGGACTATAGGGCATGTAGACCATGGCAAGACAACATTGACGAGTGCTATAACTATGGTATTGAGCAAGAAGGGGCTGGCACAGTTTACAAAGTATGAAGAGATAGACAAGGCGCCTGAGGAGAAGGAGCGTGGATTAACAATAAACATATCCCACATAGAATACCAGACAGACAAGAGGCACTATGCACACATAGATTGTCCGGGGCATGCTGACTACATCAAGAATATGATAACCGGTGCTGCACAGATGGATGGTGCTATTCTTGTAGTAAGTGCACCTGATGGTCCTATGCCTCAGACACGGGAGCATATATTACTTGCCAGGCAGGTAGAAGTTCCTGCAATCGTAGTATATATGAACAAGATGGACCAGATGGAAGACAAGGAGCTGGTGGAGCTTGTGGAGATAGAGTTAAGGGAACTATTGAGCAAGTATGGATTTCCTGGTGATGAGATACCTATCATAAAGGGTAGTGCTCTGAAGGCATTGGAGTGTGGATGCGGGAAAAGAGAATGTCAGTGGTGTGGTAGTATCCATCAATTGATGGATGCGGTTGACAGTTATATTCCTGAGCCGCCGAGGCCTGTTGACCAGCCGTTTTTGCTGGCGGTAGAGGATGTATTTTCCATTACAGGTCGTGGGACAGTAGCAACTGGCAGGATAGAGAGGGGCAGGATAAAGGTAGGTGATACAGTAGAGATGATAGGGTTATCCCATGATATTAAGAAGACAGTAGTCACAGGGATAGAGATGTTCAGGAAGGAGTTAGACGAAGGAGTAGCGGGTGATAATGTTGGGTTGTTATTAAGGGGAGTAGAGAAGGATGAGGCAGAGAGAGGTATGGTAATAGCAGCGCCTGGGAGCATAACACCGCACACACACTTCAAGGCACAGGTATATGTATTGAAGAAGGAAGAAGGGGGAAGACACAAGCCATTCTTCACTGGATACAGACCGCAGTTTTATATAAGAACCACAGATGTTACAGGACAGATAAAGTTGCCGGAAGGTGTAGAGATGGTGATGCCCGGTGATAATATAGAGATGGAGGTAGAACTTATATATCCTGTGGCGCTTGAAAAAGGACAGAGATTTGCTATAAGAGAGGGCGGAAAAACAGTAGGTGCAGGTGCTGTCACTGAAATAATTAAGTGATTTAATTTTGCAAAAAAATTTTTTTGTGTTATAATAAATCTTTGTGGTTTCTTATACAAAGTATAAAGGGCATTAAGTATGGAGAAAAAAAGGATGCGAATAAAACTAAGGTCTTTTGACAGCAGGGTGCTGGACCAGTCGGCTAAAGAGATCATAGAGATGTTGAAAAAAACAGGAGTGAAGGTCTCAGGTCCTATTCCCCTGCCAACAAAGAAGGAGATATACACTGTATTAAGGTCTCCTCATGTAAATAAAAAAAGCAGAGAACAGTTTCAATTAGAGATTCACAAGAGGATAATAGATGTAATAGAACCAACAGCAAGAACTGTTGATTCTCTAAGTAGATTAAGTTTACCCGCTGGTGTAGAAGTTGAGATGAAACTCAGTTGAAAAGAAGGGTGAGTTAAGGATATGTGTAGGTGAAAGTCCTACCTTTTGATACTCCCCTTTCAGAAAGAGGGGAGTCAATTTATTAAAGGAGAAATATGAAGATTGGTTTGGTAGGTAAAAAAATAGGGATGACAAGGATATACAGAGAAGATGATGGCTCTGTTATACCTGTTTCAATAGTAAAGGCAGGACCATGTTACATAACAGATATAAAAAAAACTCAAGATAATGGATATACATCTATCCAGTTTGGTTTTGAAGAAGTTACGGAAAAAAAATTGAATAAACCAATGCTTGGATACTTCAAAAAATTGGGGCTACCTCCGATGAAAGTCTTACGAGAGATTAGAATAAAGGATGATAGTGAAATTGCTAACTTTAATGTTGGCCAAAAATTTACGGTTGATATATTCAAAGAAGGAGAATATGTAGATGTCACAGGAACATCTATTGGAAAAGGATTTCAAGGAGTTGTAAAACGGCATAAATTCCATGGAGGTCCTGCAACCCATGGTTCTATGTCTCATAGAGCACCTGGTTCAATAGGTGGTACAACTCCTTCAAGAGTACTTAAGGGTAAACGTATGGCAGGACATATGGGAAACAGAAGAGTAACGGTACAAAACCTTCAGATTGTTAGGGTTATTCCCGATGAAAATATTTTACTTGTAAAAGGAAGCATTCCCGGTTCTTCTAACAGTTATATAGTCATAAGAAAGGCACTGAAAAAATGAAGAAAATAGGTATATACAATATGGCAGGGGAAATAATAGGAGAAGAATCTCTGTCAGAAGAAATTGTAGGCGGTACTCCAAATCAGGATGTGATTTATTATTATATCAAAGCATATCTTGCAAATCAGAGACAGGGTACTGCCTCTACAAAAACGAGAGGAGATGTATCAGGAAGTGGTAAAAAGCCATGGAGACAGAAAGGAACAGGACGTGCAAGGGTAGGTTCAATAAGAACACCTCTATGGCGCCACGGGGGGGTTGTCTTTGGTCCTAAGCCAAGGGATTATAGACAATCCGTTCCGAAAAAAGTTAAGCGACTGGCATTAAGAGAAGCACTAAAATGGAAGATACAGGAAGATTGTCTTATTCTTTTTATCCCTGAACAGATTGAAATTCCAAAGACAAAAATTTTTGCTGAGTTTTTGAAAAAAGTAGGTTATACAGGCAAAAAGGTTCTTTTCGTAATTAATAAAGAAGGGAAAAATGCTACAATGATAAAATCTTTAAAAAATATAGAGTCAATAACTTATGACTTTCCTGACAGATTAAATGCCTATACCATTCTTAACACTGATAGAGTAATTGTTGATAAAGAAATCTTTAATGTGATAAAGGATTTTTTAGGAGGAGACGATGCAAAGTGAAAAGTTTGATATCATAAAGTTTCCTCTTGTTACAGAAAAGGCAACAGGAGCAGTTGCAGATAATAAGTATACTTTTAGGGTTGATAGAAGGGCACGAAAAACACAGATAAAAGAAGCGATAGAAGAAATTTATAATGTGAAGGTAGAGAAGATAAATATAGTGAATATACCACCTAAGAAAAAGAGTTATAGATTCAGGATTGAAGGATATAAGTCTGGCTATAAAAAGGCAATAGTAACACTGAAAGAGGGGGATAAAATTGCCATTACGTAAATTAAAACCAGTAACACCCGGACAGAGACATACAGTACTCCCTGACTTTTCAGATATTACCAGGGATAAACCAGAAAAGTCACTTGTCAGAGGTATGAGGAAAAAGGGTGGCAGGAATAATCAGGGTGTTATCACAGTAAGACATAGAGGTGGCGGACATAAAAGACGTTACCGCCTCATAGATTTTAAGGGACGGGTTGGGATTCCTGGTAAGGTTGTAAGTATAGAATATGACCCCAACCGTTCAGCGAGAATAGCACTTGTTCACTATTATGATGGAGTAAAACGTTATATTTTAGCACCCCTCGGGCTAAATCCCGGAGATATTATCAAGTGTGGAGAAGATGCTGAAATAAAACCGGGCCACAGATTACCGCTGAAAAATATCCCGGAAGGTGTACAGATTTACAACTTAGAAATTGTCCCTGGTACAGGGGGGAAACTTGTAAGGTCAGCAGGAACACTTGCTACCCTTATGGTAAAAGGGGAAAGATATGCACAGGTGCGACTTCCTTCTGGAGAGGTTCGGCTTTTTGACCTTAACTGTATGGCTACAATAGGGCAGGTAAGTAATCCTGAGTATAAATACATCTCCATAGGGAAGGCAGGAAGAACAAGATGGCTCGGGAGAAGACCTATTGTAAGGGGTGTGGCAATGAATCCTGTAGACCATCCACATGGTGGCGGCGAAGGCAGAGGCAAAGGAAATATATCACAAAGTCCAACAGGTGTACCTTCAAAGGGATATAAAACAAGAAATAAAAAGAAACCATCAAGTAATAAGATATTACAGAGACGGAGATAAAAATGAGATCCAGAAAAAAAGGCCCTTATATAGATGAGAAACTACTGGAGAAGGTAACGAAAAACAGGGAAAGCGGAAGGAAAGATATTATAAAGACATGGGCAAGGTCTTCAGTAATAATACCTGAATTTGTCGGCTATACATTTGCTGTCCATAATGGCAGAACTTTTGTAAATGTATATGTTACAGAAAATATGGTGGGACATCGGCTCGGAGAATTTGCTCCCACAAGAACATTCAGGGGTCATGGAGCCCATACTGAAAAGACCAGAGAGAAAACATAACAAAGAGGTGTTTAGATGGAAGTTCTGGCAAAAGCGAAATATGTAAGGCACAGTCCAAGAAAGGTAAGAGAGCTCGTGGAACTTCTGATAGGCAGGGAAGTAAACGAAGCACTATCTATTGTGAAAAATATACCAAAAAGAGCAAGCAAAACAATAGAAAAAGTCATAAAGTCCGCAATATCAAACGCAGAACAGAAGTCATCAGAAAGTGGATGGAAGATAAAAAATATTATAGTTAATGATGGACCTGCCTTAAAGAGGTTCCGTGCTGCCACTATGGGACGAGCAGTTATGATAAAAAGAAGGACCAGTCATATCACTGTAGTACTGGAAGAAATTCAACGGAGAAACAAATAAAATGGGACAGAAAGTAAATCCAGTAGGACTCAGAATAGGAATTGTAGAAAAATGGAAAGGAAACTGGTTTGCCGGAAAAAAGGAGTTTAAGAACTTATTAAAGGAAGATGTGGCTATAAGAGAATACCTGGTGAGAAGGTTCCCAAGAGGAACTATAAGCAAGATAGATATTGAAAAGACAGATAAATTGATAATAAAGATATTTACTACAAGACCTGGAGTAGTTCTGGGAAGGAAGGGCTCTGAAATTGATATGGTCAGGGATGAACTCTATAAGATATTCAAAAAACAGGTAAGTATAGATGTCCTGGAAGTAAATCCTCCAGGACTGAGTGCCCAATTCCTTGCTGACTCAATGGTAATGCAACTGGAAAAAAGGTTGCCACATCGGCAGGTAATTAAAAAAGCAATGGCACTTGCGATGCAATCAGGTGCTCAGGGTATAAAGGTAAGAATAAGCGGAAGGATAGGTGGTGCTGAAATTGCAAGGTCAGAACTATATATGGAAGGCAAGATTCCTCTTCATACATTAAGAGCAAAGATTGACTATGCTGTCTCTGTGGCGTTTTTAAGGTCAGGTACCGTAGGACTGAAGGTATGGGTTTATCTTGGAGAGGTTCTGGAGAAGAAGGAAGCAGAAAAAGAGAAGGAGAGAGAAGATGCCGTTAATGCCTAAAAGGGTTAAATACAGGAAAGCACAGAGAGGCAGGACAAAGGGGAAAGCCAGTAGAGGTAATACTCTTTTTTATGGGGACTATGGTCTGCAGGCAATAGCACCTGGATGGCTTACCAATACACAGATTGAAGCAGGAAGGATTGCTGTGACACATCACCTGAAGACACGTGGAAAGTTATGGATAAGGGTGTTTCCTGATAAGCCAGTTACCAAAAAACCTGCAGAAAGTCGTTTAGGGAAAGGTAAAGGAGATGTATCTCACTGGGTTGCTGTAGTATTACCCGGCAGGATTCTCTACGAGATAGGGGGAGTTCCTGAAGATATGGCAGTAGAAGCATTAAGACGAGCTGCCCATAAACTCCCATTGAAAACAAAGATCATTAAACGTCTCATAATAAAAAAGGGACAAGAGGAAGAGATTTAAAAGATGAAAAAAGAAGAACTTAAAAAGTGGCGGGAAGCAACAGTTGAAGAGATAAACTCAAGGATATTAGAACTACGGAGTCATCTCTACAGATTAAGACATCAACTGCGAATTGGACAGATGAAGGATTTTTCCATTATAAAAAAGACCAGAAGAGAGATAAGTGTATTGAAGACATTGCTCGGAGAGAAAAATGGAAGCAAGAAAAAAGGTAAGGGTTGAAAAGATAGGTGAGGTGGTAAGCAACAAGATGGAAAAGTCAAGGGTTGTGTTGATAGAAAGAAGGGTTCAACACCCTATTTATAAAAAATATTTCCGGAAGAGAAAAAAGGTAATGGCGCATGATGAGAAGAATCTGTCCAGAGAAGGTGATATAGTAAGAATTGTTCAGTGTAGACCTTTAAGCAAACGGAAAAGATGGAAGATAGTTGAGATTTTAGAAAAAAACGAAGGATAATATAATGGTTCAGTTAAGGTCAATTTTAACGGTTGCAGATAATACAGGTGCAAAGAAAATAATGGTTATAGGAATACCTGGTTATTCTAAGAAAAAATATGCGGGAGTAGGAGATATTATTGTTGCCAGTGTAAAGGATGCTATCCCTGATGGGATTGTAAAGAAAAAAGAAAAGGTTAAAGCGGTTATTGTAAGGACAGTAAAGCCCATAAAAAGGCAGGATGGTTCAACAATTAGATTTGACCATAACTGTGCTGTCATAATAGACAATGAAAAAAATCCAAGAGGCACAAGGGTCTTTGGTCCTGTACCTAAGGAATTAAGGGAAAAACAATTTACCAAGATTATATCTCTGGCACCGGAGGTACTGTAAATGAAATATAGAATCAGGAAAGGTGATTTTGTACAGGTTATAAAAGGTAAAGACAGAGGGAAAAAGGGAAGGGTAATAAAGGTTTTCCCGGAGGAAGGTAGAGTTCTTGTTGAAGGAGTAAATTTTGTTCACAAACATACACGGCCTAAGGCAGTTGATAAACAGGGTGGGATTATTCAGATGGAAAAACCTATTTCTTACTCCAATGTTATGTTTTTCTGTATGAAGTGTTCAAAGCCAGCAAGATTAGGCATAAAAATTCTTCAGGATGGAACAAAAACAAGATACTGTAAAAGATGTAATGAAATTGTAGAGGTAAAGTAATATGGAACCACGGTTAAAAACATATTATAAAGAAAAGGTTGTCCCTGAAATGATGAAAAGTATGGGTTATAAAAATCCATATCAGGTACCCAAACTGGTAAAGGTTGTTTTGAATGCAGGCATAGGAAAAGATAATAAAGATGCAAAACTCATTGAATCTATTCAGAGGGAAATGGCACTTATTACGGGGCAAAAACCTGTTATTACAAGGTCCCGTAAATCTATTGCGGGATTTAATTTAAGAAAAGGGGACATCTGCGGCATTATGGTAACACTGAGAGGTGACAGGATGTATGAGTTTATTGACCGTCTGATTACCGTTGCCTTACCGCGCGTAAGGGACTTTAATGGGTTGCCTGCGAACTCAACAGATAACAGGGGTGGTTACACCATAGGAATTAAGGAACAGGTAATTTTCCCTGAAATTGATTATAATACACTATACAAGGCAAAAGGAATGAACTTAAGCATTGTAACAACCGCTAAAACAAAGGAAGAAACAGTAATATTTTTAAGAAAATTAGGATTTCCTATCAGGGAGGAATAATTGGCAAGAAAGTGTTTTTTTGAAAAGATGAAGAAGGAACCAAAATTCTCCGTAAGGAGAAAAAACAGATGCTGGAGATGTGGCAGACCAAGGGCGTATTATAGAAAATTCGGATTGTGCAGAATCTGTTTTAGAGAACTCGCCTCAAAAGGCGAAATTCCAGGCGTAAAGAAAGCAAGCTGGTAGGAGGAATAATATGACAATGACTGACCCTGTAGCAGATATGATTACAAGAATAAGAAATGGAAACTTAGTCAACAAGGACTATGTAGTTATTCCATATAGCAGTTTTAAGGAAGGAATTATTAAGGTTTTAAAAGAGGAGGGTTTTATAAAGGACTATGCAATTGTAGAAGAAGGTAAAGCAAAATACCTCAGGGTTTTTCTGTTATATTCAGGTAAAAGAAAGGCAATAACTGAGATAAAGAGGGTAAGTAAACCGGGCAGAAGGATATATGTGGATAGAGATGAAATTCCTGAAATTAAGTCGGGCTATGGAATAGCAGTGCTTTCTACTTCAAAAGGAATTTTAAGTAGCAAAAAGGCAAAAGAGATGGGGATAGGTGGAGAACTTCTTTTTTATGTATGGTGAGGTTAAAAATGGCAAGATTAGGCAAAAAACCAATTTTTGTACCTGAAGATGTAAAGTTTAAGCAGGACCAGGGGGTTATTATTTTTGAAGGAAAAGCAGGAAGATTGAAACAGGAAATTCCTCCAGGAATAGAAGTTGTTATAGAAGGGAGCTCCATCATACTGAAAAACATTATTTCTCCTGACAACAGAAAACTTTACAGAAAAACAGAGGCATTACAGGGATTGTTAAGAAAACTTATCCTGAATAAAATAAAAGGAGTAAAAGAAAAATTTGAAAAAGTACTGGAGTTACATGGGGTAGGATATAAAGCAGAGGTTCAGGGCAAAAAACTGGTTCTATCCCTTGGATTTTCAGTCCCTGTAGAGATTGATATTCCTGAAGGTATTGAGGTAGAAGTTCACAGAAACACTATGGTTTTTATCAGGGGTATAGACAAAGAACAGGTTGGAAATTTTGCAGCAAGCATAAGGGCAATATTTCCCCCGGAACCATATAAAGGCAAGGGAATAAGATACCGTGGGGAGTATGTCAGACATAAAGCAGGGAAAACAGGTGTAGGAGCAACACAATGAAGATTACAAAAGAGGCACGAAGGAAAAAAAGACATTTAAGAGTAAGGAAAAAGATATACGGTACATCAAAAATACCGAGGGTGGTTATCTTCAGAAGCAATAAGCATCTTTATGCTTCCCTTGTTAATGATGAAGAGTCGCCCTGCAGGGTCTTATTGACTGTTTCAAGTTTATCTTCTGAATTTAAAGAAAACAAAACAGAGACAAAAGTAAAGGGGTACAACATTGAAGGGGCAAAAAAGATAGGAGAACTCTTTGCAAAAAAGTGTCTGGAGAAGGGTATAACACAGGTTGTTTTTGACAGAGGTGGGTATAAATATGGAGGCAGAGTCAAGGCATTCGCTGACGCTGCAAGAAAAGGAGGGTTGAAGCTTTAATGAAGGAACAATTACTTGAGGCAATTGAGGAAAAACAGATTGTTGTGGAAGTAAGAAGGGTAATGAAGGTTACAAAAGGTGGGAAAAACCTTAATTTCAGGGCACTTGTAGTCGTTGGCGATGGTAAAGGAAGGGCTGGCTTTGGAATTGGTAAAGCAGCCGAAGTCCCTGAGGCAATAAGGAAAGCAATCGGGCAGGCAAAAAAGAATATGATAACTATACCGATTAAAGAAACTACAATACCTCACGAAGTTGAGGCGAAGTTTGGTGCCTCTCGTGTGATTATAAAACCAGCGGTTCGTGGACATGGAATGGTTGCAGGAAGGGCAATGCGCGCCTTTTTTGAGGCCTGTGGTATTGCCGATATTACCTGCAAGTCATTCGGCTCAACAAATCCTCTAAATGTAATAAATGCTACAGTCAAAGCACTGTTGAAACTTAAAAGGAAGGAAGAAGATGAAGCTAGAACTGATTAAACCACCGGCAGGGGCTGTCCGGAAGAGAAAACGTTTAGGAAGAGGGGATGCCTCAGGACACGGGGGGACATCTACAAGAGGTCACAAGGGACATAAAGCAAGGAAAGGATTTTCTCTCTCTTACAATTTTGAAGGCGGACAGATGCCACTGGCCAGAAGATTACCAAAACATGGTTTTACCCATTTGAAAAAGGTTTATCCTGAAATCGTCAACCTTGAGAAGATAAATAAGGTTTTTGATGAAAACATTGTTGTAACCCCTGCTATTATGAAAGAAAAAGGTATTGTGAAGAAGGGCTCCCTTATAAAAATTTTAGGGAAAGGCGAGATAAAGAAAAAGATTGAAATTCAGGCGCATATATTTTCAGATAAAGCAAAACAAAAAATAGAAAAGGCAGGAGGCAGGGTAGTTATCATCAAAACAGAGGAGAAGAAGTAATGTTAGATGGTTTTAGAGATAGTTTTAAGGTTCCTGACCTGAGAAAAAGAATTATAATAACTATTTTACTTTTAACTGTCTACAGGATAGGTTGTTATGTGCCATCTCCAGGAATAGATGGTAAGGCACTTGCAAGATTTTTTGAACACATTCCGAATACACTTCTTGGACTTGCAGACCTCTTTTCAGGAGGTGCCCTTAGCAACGCGACAATCTTTGCCTTAGGGATCATGCCATACATAAGTGTTTCTATTATCCTGGAACTTTTAACTTCCATTATCCCTTATTTCGATAACCTGCGCAGAAGTGGAGTTGAAGGAAGAAGAAAACTTACGCAGCTTACAAGATATGGAACAGTGGGGCTGTGTATATTCCAGGGGCTTGCCATAAGTATGTGGCTTGAAAATCCTGCACATTTCGGTGATATAGTTATTGTTCCAAATCCCGGATGGCTCTTCAGGTTTACCACTGTAGTTACACTCACAACAGGAACAATCTTTCTTATGTGGTTAGGGGAACAGATAACTGAAAAAGGAATCGGCAATGGTATCTCTCTTATAATCACAGCAAGTATTCTTTCAAGAATGCCTGTCGCCTTTCACAGAGTAGTGCAGCTGGTTGCAGCAAGAGAAATCAGTTTCTTTGCTGTGTTGATTATGCTCATATTGATTTTTATCGTTGTCGCCTTTGCAATTATAATAAATGAAAGTGAAAGAAGGATACCTGTACAGTATGCCAAAAGGGTGGTGGGAAGAAAGATTTATGGAGGGCAGACCACGTATCTTCCAATCAAACTTAATCAGGGAGGGGTCATACCCCTTATCTTTGCTATATCAATTCTTACCTTCCCTGCTACATTTCTGGCTTTTTCCACAAACAGGGTATTACAGAAGATAGCATCTTTATTATCTCCTACAGGTGGAGTTGGAATGTTGCTTTATGCAATACTCACAATATTTTTCTGTTATTTCTACGCCAGTATTATTTTTAATCCTGACAATGTTGCAGATGACCTTAAAAAATACGGTGGCTTCATACAGGGGATAAGACCGGGGAAATCAACAGCGGTCTATCTGGAAAAGATACTAAACCGTTTGACTCTACCGGGGTCTCTAATGTTAACAAGTATTGCAATCTTCCCTTATATTATTATGCATATTTATAAAAGAATTCCCTATATAGTGGCGAGTTTATTTGGTGGTATAGGACTTCTGATTATTGTCTCTGTTTTACTTGAAACACTAAGACAGATTGAAGCGCACCTTCTTGTAAGGCACTATCAGGGATTTTTAAAGAAGACAAAGAGATTATGAAAAGGATACTTGTATTGCTTGGACCCCCAGGGGCAGGGAAAGGGACTGTAGGTAGTTCCCTAAGTGAAGAATGGGGGCTACCACTTATCTCATCAGGAGATATTTTAAGAGAAAATCTGAAAAAAGAAACAGATATAGGTAAGAAGGCGAAAAAATATGTAGAATCAGGAGAACTGGTTCCTGATGAGATTGTTATGGAGATGATTGAAAAGGAGCTATGTAAGTCCATTTATGATAATGGCTTTATAATGGATGGATTTCCAAGAACTATAAAGCAGGCAGAAATGTTTGATAGATTGGTTGATGGCGATAATGATATAAAGGTAATATATCTAAAAGCAGATGATGATTTTCTGGTAAAACGGCTTTCTTTAAGAAGGGTATGTGAAAACTGTGGAAAGATTTATCATCTTGTAAATTTGCCGCCGGCTAAAGAAGGTGTATGTGATGTATGTGGTGGTAAACTTATCCAGAGGGTTGATGATAGAGAAGATGTAGTAAGAAACAGGTTAGAGGTGTATAAAAAATTGACAGCACCTCTAATAGAACATTATAAAGGTAAAAATATCCTTTTTATGGTTAATGGTGAAGGAAAACTTGAAAACACCTTATCCGAGATAAAGAAGATTACTAAATGGTAAAGACACAGGAAGAGATTGAGAAGATAAGAATTGCCTGTAAGATATGTAAGTCAATACTTGTAGAATTAGGTAAGATGGTTAAAGAAGGGATAACCACATACGATATAGAAAAAAAAGCGGAAGAACTGTTTAAAAAAAACAGGGTCTTTCCTGCTTTTAAGAATTATAGGGGTTATCCTGCTATATTATGTGTATCAGTGAACGAAGAAGTAGTCCATGGCATACCTTCAAAAAGGAAGGTACTGAAAGAGGGAGATATCGTCTCTATTGATACAGGTACGATATATGAAGGATACTATGGTGATTGTGCAGATACCTTTCCTGTTGGAAAGGTAAAAGAGATACATAAAAAGATGATAGATGTGGCAAGAAGGTCTTTCTACGAATGTCTGAGTGTAGCTTTACCAGGTAAAAGAACAGGAGACATTGGAGCAGTTATAGAGAATTTTGTAAAACAGAATGGATTCTCTGTGGTAAAAGAGTTTGCTGGACATGGCATAGGAAAAGAACTACATGAATATCCTGAGGTGCCTAATTTTGGACAGAAGGGAACTGGAGAACTACTGAGAGAAAATATGGTGATTGCTATAGAGCCAATGATTACAGAATTTACTTCTCCAGTAAAAATTCTGGAGGATGGCTGGACAGTGGTAACGAGAGATGGGGGGTTCTCAGCACATTACGAACATTGTATACTGATAAAAAAGGAAGGTCCGGAGATATTGACAGCGTAAATTGTTATGAACCAGAAAGAGGAAAAAATAAGGGTAGAGGGGACTATTACACAGGCATTACCAGGAACCGCTTTTCTGGTACAACTGGAAAATGGGCATACAGTAACTGCATATTTATGCGGGAAGATGAGAATGTATTATATAAAGATAATCCCTGGAGATAAAGTAATGGTAGAAATTTCACCTTATGACCTGACCAGGGGAAGAATCATAAAAAGATTATAACTAAACAAGGATAAAAAAATGAAGGTAAGAGCATCTGTAAAAAAGATCTGTCCAAAGTGTAAAATTGTGAGGAGAAAGGGGAAGGTAATGGTCATCTGTAGCAATCCTCAGGATGGACAGAGGCATAAACAAAGGCAGGGTTGATTATTATTCATAAAGGAGAAAAGGGGAAATGGCACGAATATTAGGAGTAGAGATACCGGATAATAAAAAGGTAGAAATTTCTCTGACATATATATATGGAATTGGAAGAACCACTGCAAAAAAGATACTTGCATCCACAGGAATTGATGGTAATAAGAGAGTAAAAGAGTTAAAAGAAGAAGAGATTGGAAAGATAGCGGCCTTTTTACAAAAAAACTACACCATAGAAGGTGACCTTCGGAAAGAAGTTGCAGAGAATATAAGAAGATTGATAGAGATAAATGCCTACAGGGGAATAAGACATCGCCGTTCACTTCCTGTAAGGGGACAGAGAACAAGGTCAAATGCAAGAACAAGGAAGGGTCCAAGAAAGACAGTAGGAGTTATAAGAGATAAGGCAGCAAGAAAAGCAATTAAAGCACAAAGAGAAGAAACTACTCAAAAAAAGGAATAAAAAATGGCTGAAAATAAGAAAAAATATGTAAAGAAGAAAAAAAGAAATGTTGAAGTGGCAAGAGGAGTTGCTCATATAAAAGCAACTTTTAACAACACTGTTGTAACCATTACTGATATGGACGGAAGGGTGCTTCTATGGGGTAGCGGAGGTACAGTAGGTTTCAAAGGCACAAGAAAGGGGACACCTTTTGCAGCCCAACTGGTAGCAGAAAATATTGCAAGGAAAGCCCAGACAATGTTTAATATGAAAGAGGTTGATGTATTTGTTAAGGGCCCGGGACCCGGGAGAGAAACTGCTATAAGGGCATTACAGGGTGCAGGGCTTGATGTGATATCCATAAAAGACATTACTCCTATACCGCATAATGGATGTAGGCCACCAAAGCGCAGAAAGGTATAAGATAGCATTTAAAGGAGGGTACCAGATAAAATGGCAAAACTAAGTAAACCGTTATGTAAAATATGTAGAAGGTATGGAGAAAAACTATATCTCAAAGGTAAAAGATGTGAAACAGTAAAATGCCCTCTTGATCCAAGAGAAGGCAAAAGAAGAAAGGGATTTTCTTTTATAAAAAGGAAAAAACTGTCTGAGTATGGGCTTCAGCTAATGGAAAAAAATAAGGTGAAGTTTTATTACGGTGTTCTGGAAAGACAGTTCTATAGATATTTTGAGATGGCTAAAAAGAAGAAAGGTATAACGGGTGAAAACCTGCTTAAACTCCTGGAAAGCCGTCTGGATAATGCAATATACAGAGCAAACTGGTTTTATTCCAGAAGGATGGCAAAGCAGGCGATAACACATGGTGAGATTTATGTTAACGGAAAGAGGGTGGACCGCCCGGGTTATATTCTAAAACCAGGGGATGTAATAAAACTGCATCCCAACAGCAAATATAGAGAGAAAGTGAAGGAGTGTATTGAAGAATACAGAAGTCATATAGTTCCTTCGTGGTTAAAGGTAGACGAAGAAAATCTTGCCATAGAAATTGTAAGGGAACCGGAGAGAAGTGAAGTGACATTGCCTGTAAATGAACAATTAATAGTAAACTTTTATTCTAAATAATCTAAAAACTCCAAAAAGGAGATAATATGAAAGAGTTCATATTTCCTGAAAAGGTTTTGTGGGAAAAAGAAACATATAGAGATAATTATGGAAAGATGATAGTTGAGCCGCTTGAAAGAGGGTATGGAGTAACACTGGGTAATACATTAAGAAGGGTCTTATTATCATCTATTGAAGGGATTGCAATCACTGCTATTAAAATTGATGGTGTTTCTCATGAATTCACAGTGATAAAAGGGATTAAGGAAGATGTGGTGGAAATAGTTATGAACCTGAAGCAGATTGCATTGAAACCAATAATTTCTGAGTTTCCGCATCTAACACCGGAGATAGAAATACGCGATAAGGAAGAGATATGTGCGGGTGACTTAATCAGTGATGGCAGTGTAGAGGTTTTAAATAAGGACTTGCATATTGCTACTTTAATGCCAGGGAAAACCTTTAAATTTCAGATTGAAATCAGTAAAGGAAGGGGATATCTTCCTTATGAAAAGATGAAGCTTATAAGAAGCACCCCCCCTATAGGAACCATACTAATAGACGGCCTCTTTTCCCCTGTAAGAAAGGTATCGTTTAATGTGGAAAACACAAGGGTAGGGCAGTTTGTTGACTATGAAAAGTTAATACTTGAGGTCTGGACAACAGGAGCAAAGACACCCCAGGATGTAGTAAAGGAAGCAACATCTTTGATGAACCGTCATTTTTCTGTTGTTGCGGAACAACAGAGATTTGAAGAGGAAGAAGAGACAAAAGAGACAGAGACAGAGAAGAAACAAACTATTGACCTTAATAAACCCTTATCCGAACTTAAACTCAACACAAGAATCCTTAATGGCTTAACATCTGCAAAGATAGAAACATTGAAGGACTTACTTTCCACCCCGAGGGAGAAACTTGAGGAGATTAAAAACTTAGGGAAAAAGTCCATTTCTGAACTGGAAGGTATCTTAAAAGAGATGGGACTTCAACTAAAGACAAAAGCAGAATTAGAAAAACAAAAGGTGGAGAAATGAGACATAGAAAGGATATAAGAAAACTTGGGAGAACAAAGGCACACAGGAAGGCACTTATCAGAAATATGGCTATCAGTTTTTTCCAGTATGGAAAGATAGAAACCACTGAAAGCAAGGCAAAAGAGTTGAAGAGAACTGTAGAAAGCATAATATCTCTTGGTAAAAAAGGTGACCTTGCAAGCTATAGAAAAATAAATACTATTATTAACCATACACCTACACTGAAAAAGATAAAAGAGATAGCAGAAAGATATAAAGATAGAAACGGTGGGTATACACAGATAATAAAACTCTCACCAAGAAAAGGAGACAATGCAGAGCGAGCAATTATAAAACTGGTATAAGATATGAACAGAAATCTTAAACTACTGGATAGATTTGACAAAAAAGTTAATATCTATGAGTTAATCTGCAATATGGCAGATAGGGTATATCAGATATTAAATGGCGCTCCGGTTGCCATAACACGCACGAAAGAAAAGGACCCTGTACAGATTGCAATGGAAGAGTTTTTAGAGCAGGGGGAAAAGAATGAATGATTTTTTTTCTCTGTTACGACTTATGAAGGAACTGGATGCATCAGACCTGCATATAAAATTTGGTAGAAAGCCCATCCTACGTATAAGAGGGGTTCTGAAAACTGTTGAAGAGTGGGAAAAACCTTTTACAAAAGAAGATATTGATACCATCCTGAAAAAGGTAATGCCCCAACGTATGATAGAACTATTTGAAGAGAAAAAAGAGGCGGACTTTGCATTTGATGACCCTGATGTTGGAAGATATAGGGTCAATGCCTTCAAACAGAGAGGATACACAGGTCTGGTCTTCAGAAGAATAAAGGATGTAATACCAACCTTCAGTGAGATAAACCTACCTCCAGTACTTGAAAAGATTTCAATGTTTCAGGACGGTCTCGTTCTTGTTACAGGACCCACCGGCTGTGGAAAATCAACAACCCTTGCGGCAATGATAGAAAACATTAACCAGCATAAAGAGAGACATATAATCACCATAGAAGACCCTATAGAATATCTGTATAAGGATAAAAGGTGTATTATTGACCAAAGAGAAGTAGGGATAGACACACTCTCTTTTGGTGAGGCACTGAAGCATGTTTTAAGAGAAGACCCTGATATAATATTAATCGGTGAGTTAAGGGATGTTGATACATTTCAGGCAGCTATAAATGCCTGTGAAACAGGACACCTTGTCTTCACTACCCTCCATACTGTTGATACATTATCCACCATTGCAAGAATTCTGGACTTTTTCCCTTCTTCCCAGCAGGAACAGGTAAGAAAGACCATTGGCTACCACCTCAGGGCATCCGTATGCCAGAAACTTGTTCCACGTAAAGATGGACAGGGGCTTGTTCCTGTTTGCGAAATAATGATAGTAACACCCCTTATTTCCAAACTCATTCAGGAAAACAAGATGAATAAGATATATTCTGCAATGGCATCAGACAAAGAAGCAGGGATGCAAACGTTTAACCAGCACCTTGTAAAACTCATACAGAGTGAAACAATCAGTCAGGAGACAGGGTTTGCTATATCCCCTGCACCTCACACACTTGAAATGAATCTTAGAGGTATTTTTCTTGATGAAGATACAAGGATTATCGGAGAATGATACCTTACCGGACTTTTCTGTAGCAACAGGGATAACCTTTTTTATTATCATCTTCTCCCTTCTGATTTCATCTCTCGCTGCGGTCCTGCATTTACCTTCTCCAGATACCCTTTTAATGAGTATGTGGGGCATATTTGCATCTTCTATTATGACATTATTGTTGTTATGGTTTATACTTACAAGATACAGAACTTATGTTATTCAACTTTTAAAACATCCCTTTGAATATTTTCTCAAGGGCCTCTACTACTATCTGCTTTTTCTGCCCATTCTTTTTGTGGTAACAACATTTTCATTCTATATATTCAAAACAATAAACTTTACTCCTGAACCGCAAGAGATTATACTTCTATATCTTCGGACAGATTCTTTCTACCTGATGTTTATAATATTTTTCCTGAGTTGTATAGTAGCCCCTTTCAGTGAAGAACTTATCTTCAGGGGGATGATATATGCCGGCTTAAAACAGAGATTTTCTATTCCATTATCAATGATATTAAGTTCACTCATCTTTGCCCTTTTGCACAATGAGATATTTGTAATGGCAGGACTCTTTGCCTTTGGAATTTTTCTCTCATACCTTTTTGAAAAACATAAAAATTTGTGGTTATCTATAAGTGTACATTTTTTTAACAATTTTTTTACCACAGTTATTGTTTTAATGTTTAAATATTTGAAGATTAGCGGGACTTAATAAAGCAGGTAAATCAGAGCCTCGCACATAGAAAGTGTAGCAGAGAAGAGTGCGAGGTAAAGGAGATAAAAATGAAGATAATGGTAATAGGTAGCGGCGGCAGGGAACATACACTTGTGTGGAAGATAAAAAAAGATAACCCGGAAACAAAGCTATTTGCTGTTCCGGGTAATGGAGGTATTGCTGACCTTGCAGAATGCATCAGTGGAGGTAGTGGTAAGCCAGAATATATCTTAGATATAGCCATAAAAAATAAGATTGGATTGACAGTTGTTGGGCCAGAAGTCCCTCTGTCAGAAGGTATATCGGATGTATTCATCCAGAACGGCTTAAAGATATTCGGACCTGTCAAAAAAGCCGCTGAACTGGAGGCATCAAAGTCATTTGCCAAAGAATTTATGAAAAGGCATAGCATCCCCACGGCTGATTTTGAAGTGGTGGAGAATTTTGATGAAAGCATACGAGCACTTAGAAAGAAAAATTTCCCCTGCGTCATAAAATATGATGGTCTTGCAGCAGGGAAGGGTGTTATGGTAGCGAAAGCATTTGATGAAGGAATGGACTTTCTGAAAAAGATTTATACGGATAGAATCTTCGGGAATAAAAATAATAAGGTTGTCATAGAGGACTGTCTTGAAGGGAAGGAAATATCTTATCTGATATTTACAGACACTATTGACTTTATCCCTATGGTTCCAGCGAAGGACTACAAAAGGGTTTTTGATAATGATAAAGGACCTAACACAGGAGGAATGGGCTGTTATTCTCCACCATCTCTGTTTAATTCCATTCTGGAAGAGCAAATACAAAAAAAGATAGTTATCCCGACACTCACAGGACTTCAAAAGGAAGGAATTGACTACAGAGGGGTCCTATATTTTGGGCTTATGATTACACAAAAAGGTCCATATGTGCTTGAATATAATGTACGGTTCGGGGACCCTGAAACACAGGTAATATTGCCACGGCTGGAAAGTAATCTTCTGGAAATAATGGAGGCAGTTATAGAAAAATCATTGAGAAAATGTTCTATCAGATGGAGCAATAAGAAATCTCTATGCGTGATACTTGCCTCTGCAGGATATCCAGGGAAATATGAAACAGGAAAAGAAATCAAAGGGATTGAAGAGACAAAAAATTTAGATATAATACTTTTTCATGCCGGGACGAAAAAAGAAAAGGGGAAGATAATAACCACAGGCGGTAGGGTTCTTGCCATAACTGCAACAGGTAATACCTTTGAAGAGATAAGGGATAAGGTATATAAAGCGGCTGATACTATTGAATTTGAAGGGAAACACTACAGAAAAGACATAGGACTTGAGAATTAAAAAGGGAGGGTATTATGGGAAATATAAAAGCATTAGTAGCAGGGGCAGGAGGTATTGCTAATTATCACATCCAGGGTTATATAACTGCAGGTGCAGAGGTGGTGGGTATCGCTGATGTGGATGTAAAAAGGGCGAAGGAAAAGGCAAAGCTTTATGGGATAAAAAATGTTTACTCTTCTTATGACGAAATGCTTGAAAAAGAGAAAAGTGCTTCCTGTGTAAGTATCTGCCTTCCCAATTATCTTCACTGTGAAACAGTGATTAAAGCCCTTAAATCCGGCAGAAATGTCTTCTGTGAAAAGCCACCTGCCTTAAACACATCGGAGACAGAGCAGATGGTAGATATTGCAAAAAAAGAAAAGAAGGTGTTAATGTTTGATTTTAATAATAGGGCAAGGCCTGAATCGCAGGCACTTATGAGATATATAAAAAGCGGTGATGTGGGACGTATAAATTCAGCACAGGCACTATGGATAAGAAGATGTGGTATTCCTGGTTTTGGCGGCTGGTTCACCCAGAAAAAACTTTCAGGTGGTGGTCCTGTGATAGACCTTCTGCATATGATAGACCTTGCCCTTTATTTTATGGGATTTCCTGAACCTGACTGGGTGCTTTCCGGTATCTTTAATGACTTCTCAGGTAATCCTGACTTTAAAGGTCCCTGGGGTATACCTGATGTAAAAGGCGGGAAGATGGACGTTGAAACATCAGCACACAGCTTTATAAGATTTAAGACAGGCCAGGTTCTCTTTACCAGAAATAGCTGGGCTGAGATGAACAAAAGAGAAGAGGTCTCTGTAACATTCCAGGGAACAAAGGCAGGCGGAATGATACGGCGGCTCTTTGGCAGGGATGGAATTGATGAGACAGCAATTGATGAGTGTGAGGTCTACACAATGGAATATGGAAAGCAGGTTAACAGAAAAGTCATAACTGAGCCAGATGAAAAGATGGGAAGGGAAAGGGCGGTTATCAACTTTGTAAAGACAGTAAAAGGGGAGGAAGAACCATATTCCAGGGCAGAAGAGGCAGTAATACTTATGAAGATTATAGATGCCATATACACATCTGCGGAAAAGAAGGAGCCGGTTAAGATATACTAAACTATTATCCCTGCATTTGTGTCTAATAGTAAAGAGGGAATTATGTGTAATAAAATGAAGTGGGGAATTTGTGTGGCTTTTTTATTTATGGCTGGCTGTTCTCCACACTATCTTGAAAGGTCAGCAGATAAAGAGGTCTCTACCATCCTTGAAGAAAAGAAAAAAGAGATAGGAAAGAGCACTCTTCCTGCTCCTGCCATTACTGACAACACATCTTCAGAAACAATTATCCTTGACATAAAAGGTGCTACAACCCTTGCTAAAAATAACAACAGGACATATAAATCAAAACAGGAGGATGTCTATCTTAATATCCTTGACCTTACATATCAGCGATATCTGTTTGGTATGAGATATGGCTTAGGTGGTGGTCTCTATATGGAGAAAGGGGATGAAAAGAGTGTTACAGGAAATCTCAACTTCACACTGCTGAGGTGGTTAGCAACCGGAGCACAGATTACATTTGACATAACCAAGGACTTTGTCAGTTACCTTACAGGAGATAAAAAGACGGACTTCCAGACAATGATTTCCCTTGATATCCTTCAACCATTATTAAAGGGTGCAGGAAGAGCCGTAGCACAGGAAGACCTTATACAGGCAGAACGTGAGGCGGTCTATACAATAAGGGACTTTCTAAGATACCAGAAAAGTTTTTCTATTGAAACATCAGAAAAGTTTTTAAATATCATACTTTTACAGAAAAGAGTAGAAAATTTTTATAACAACTATCAAAGTATAAAGGCAACAAGGGAAAGGATAGAGATGCTTGCAGAGGCGGGTCGTTTGCCCCCACTGGAGGTAGACCAGGCGAGGCAGAATGAATATACTGCCTACCAGAGATGGCTGGATGCGGAAAACTCCTATCTATCAGCGGTGGATAACTTCAAGGTATTCCTCGGGCTTTCTACAAAATCATCTATCTTCATAAAAGATACCCTCATTGAAAATATAATGGAAACAGGCATCACTCAACCGGACATTGATATAAAAAGTTATGTTGATAATGCATTGAAAAAACGTTTAGACCTCCTTACCTATTATGACAGGGTAGAGGACGCAAAAAGAAAGATTAAGGTTGCCCTTAATAAACTGAAGCCAGAGGTAGACCTTGTAGTCAACATAAGTGGAAGCACTACTCCCCATTCCCAGCCCACCCTTGAATTCAATGAACCCACATATAAAACAGGGATTGAGTTTGACCTTCCCCTGGACAGATTACCTGACAGAAACTTTTACAAAAAGGCACTTATTGACCTTAACAGAAAACAGAGGGCTTTTGAAAATCAGCGGGATACAGTAATCCTTGAGGTCTATCAGCAGTACAGAAACCTTCAGGAATATTATCAGAGTTATCTCACACAGCAAAACAGTTTACTACTTGCAAAGAGAAGGGTAGAGAGTACTGACCTGCTCCTTCAGGCAGGACGGGCAACCACAAGGGATATTCTGGAAGCAGAAGAGGCATATCTGAGTGCCAAAAATGACCTGGCAACAGCAGTGGTAAACTATATTCTGTCATATTTAAGGTTCATTAATTCAGCAGAACTACTTGAGTTAGATGAAAAGGGGATGTGGGAGGGCATATATGAAAAGATTACTAAAAACACTGGTTAAAAATAAGCTCTTTTATCTGGTTCTTATATTACTTGCGGTATTCATTGCTGGAACAAGGATACAGATACAAAAAAAGAAGACAAGCGGGCTCGTATTATATACTGTTAAAAGGCAGAACCTTGTCATTTCTATTATTGAAGGGGGAAACTTGGTAGCACTGGAATCCCAGAAGATTATAAATAATGTACCGGGGACAAGAAATATCCTTGAGGTAGTAGATGAGGGAACACAGATAACAGAGGAAGATGTAAAAAATGGCAGGGTCCTTATAAAACTTGACTCAAAAGACCTTGAAGACAAAAGAGAACAACTGGTAATTACTGTAGAAAATAGTTTGGCTGCCTATACCCAGGCAGAACAGGAACTGGAAATCCTCAAAAAGGACAATGAAAACAGTATTGCCCAGGCAGAACTGAATGTGAGATTTGCTGAGATTGACCTGAAAAAGTATTTAGGAGATGCCCTTGCACAGGAGATTATAGATAACAATGGAAAGGTAGATATCCCTTCTTTAATTAAAAGTGATAAACTTGGTGGCGATGCACTCAATAAGAAGAGGGCTCTTGAAAATAATATAGACCTGACAAAGGAAGAGGTTGCAAGGGCAAAGGATACAGCGGACTGGAGCGAAAAACTTGCAGAAAAGGGATATGTAACGAAGAGTGAACTTGAGGCAGATAAACTTGCCCTTAAGCAGAAAGAGGTAAACCAGGAACAGGCAGAACTTGAGTATGGGCTATTTCTTAAATATGAGTTCCCTAAACAGGTAGAAAAACTTCTTTCTGATTATCGGGAGGCAAAACTACAACTTGAACGGGCAAAAGATACTGCCAGGGCAAAGATGATTCAGGCAGAGGCAAACCTCAAGAGCAAGAAGGCAACCTACATCCTTAACAAAAATAGTCTAACTGATTTGGAAGACCAGATAAAAAATTGTACCATAAGGGCGACAAAACCAGGATTTGTTACATATGCTACCAGCGATAGACCCTGGGCAACATCATCCCCTATCCAGCCGGGTACATCAGTGAGACAATATCAGGAACTTTTAAATCTCCCTGACTTTAATACGATGGGTGTGGAGATAAAGGTTCATGAGGCATCTATTAAAAATATACAACTCGGGCTACCTGCACAGGTCAGGATAGATGCATTCCCTGATGTTGTATTAACAGGAAAAGTGGTAAAAATCTCTGTGATGCCGGACTCTACCATAAAATTTCTCAATCCCGACATAAACCTGTATGTCACCAGGATAGCACTTGATAAAAGGATGGACTTTCTCAAGCCAGGTATGACCGCTAAGGCAGAGATATTTATAAAGGAGTTAAAAGATGTCCTGACCATCCCTGTTAATGCTGTCTTTTTTAAGTCAGGAGTACCATACTGTACGGTCTTTAAGGATGGTAATATAACCGATAGAAAGATAGAATTAGGTGAAAGTAGTGAGACAATGGTTGAGGTTAAAAGTGGGCTTTCAGAAGGAGAAAAGGTAGTTATCAGGCCAGGTGTGAGTATGACCTCTGCGGTAAAAAAGACAGAGATGGAAGAGAAGGGAACTTTCAAAAGTGGAACAACAGAAACACAGGGAGCACAACCACAACAGACAAACCCATCCAAAATTGAAAATAAAGTGCCACCTGAGACATCATCTGGAATTACTCCAGCCCCTGAAGGAGAAAGAACAACAGGGGGAAGAAGGGAAGGGGGCAGCCAGCGGAGAAGACCATCTGAAACCATGGAGAGATAGATGGAAAAGAATTACATACTTAAGCTAGAAGATATAACCAAGACATATACTATTGGACATATCCAGATTCCTGTATTAAAAAAAATCTCTCTTGCAATAGAAAAAGGGATGCATATATCACTTATGGGACCATCAGGTAGTGGCAAGACAACACTTCTCAATATACTTGGATGTCTGGACAAACCCACTACAGGAAGATATTTTATAGACGGGAAAGAGGTCTCTTCTTTAAGTGATGATGAACTATCAGAGATAAGAAGTAAAAAGATTGGCTTTATATTTCAGTCGTATAACCTTATTCCGCATCTTACAGTAATAGAGAATATAGGGCTGCCTCTCTTTTATCAGGGGATTGATGAAAAGGTTATAACACAGAAGGCGATAGAAATGGCAGAGATGGTTGGACTTGGTGACAGATTAAAACACAAACCAACAGAACTTTCAGGCGGCCAGCAGCAACGTGTTGCAATAGCAAGGGCATTGATAAACAATCCTGCATTCATTCTTGCAGATGAACCAACAGGCAACCTTGACACAAAAACAGGTAAAGAGATAATGGAACTTTTAAAGAAACTGAATGAAGAACAGGGCACAACACTTTTCATTGTTACACATGACAGTAATATAGCCAGTTATGGAAAGGCAACAGTAAGAATCCTTGACGGAGAGATTGTTAGCGGATAAGACGAATATGACAGTGCATATATCCCATATAATACGCATTGTAAAGGCGGGGTGGAAGAATATATACCTTCATAAGTTGCGCTCATTACTTACAGCATTAGGCATTATATTCGGTGTTGCTTCTGTCATTGCTATGCTTGCCATTGGGGAGGGAGCAAGTTATGAGGCAAGAGAAAAAATTAAAGAACTGGGAAGTAATAATATAATAGTAAGGTCTGTCAAGCCACCTACTACCCCGGGGACACAGCAAACGGTGATGCTTCCTGTATATGGGCTTACACCGGAGGACTTACGAAAAATAGAAACAATCCCATCTGTTGATATGGTCATACCCACCTGGGAAGACAAAAGGGACGTATGGTACCTTGAAAAGAGTGTTACTGCACGGATTGTCGGCACATACCCTGAATATCCCCTTTTAATGAATCTACAGGTAACAAAAGGAAGATTTTTCAACTCTGCAGATAGCCAGATGATAAAGCCATATGCAGTGATAGGTTCTTCCATCAAAAACCAGTTATTCCCACTTGAAGAGGCAGTAGGTAAAAGCATAAGGATTGGTTCAAACTATTTTACAGTTATTGGAGTTGCAAGGGAGAAAGCTATTGTATCAGGGGTGGGATTTGAAGCAGAGGACATCAACTTTGACATATATATTCCCCTTACCACTCAAAGAATATATTACGGAGAATATACCGTAGGAGAGAGAACGGGTGTAGGGCTGAGGGGAATTGAAAGAAGCTGGGTAAAATACCACCGCTTCATAGTAAAAGTTCTGGATATGCAACAGATTGTCACCACAGCAGCAATAATAGAAGACATCCTGAAGGCAAACCATAAAGAGCAGGACTATGAGATACTTGTTCCCTTACAACTGCTGAAACAGGCAGAGCATACAGCAAGGATTTTTAATATAGTGCTTGGTTCTATTGCAGCCATCTCACTTATTGTCGGTGGTATAGGTATTATGAATATTATGCTCGCCACGGTTACAGAAAGAACAAGGGAGATAGGAATCAGAAGGGCACTCGGAGCAAAAAGAAGGGATATTATAAAACAATTTCTTACAGAAGCGGTTATTCTTTCTTCTATTGGCGGCTTTATAGGAGTGCTGCTGGGGGTCATCATACCAAAGGTTGTAACTAAACTTGCCGCTATGACAACGATAATAACATCCTGGTCAATCCTGATTGCCTTTTCAATCTCTGTTGCGGTCGGTATCACATTCGGGATATATCCTGCAAGAAAGGCCGCTTATCTTGACCCCATCCAGGCATTAAGATACGAATAATCCAATAAGAAAAATATCTTTAAGTGACCTCACCAAACTGACTGGTGAACAGGTTATAATAAAACCCTTTTTTCTCCATCAACTCAGTATGTGTTCCCTTTTCAATGATTGCTCCTTCATTTATGACAAGGATTAAGTCAGCGTTTTTTATTGTGTTTAATCGGTGTGCTATTACAAAACTTGTCCTGCCTTTCATAAGGTTTAACATACTCCTCTGGACATCCTTTTCTGTCTTTGTATCTATATTGCTTGTTGCTTCATCAAGGATGAGAATCTTCGGGTCAGCCAGAACTGCCCTTGCAATTGCTATAAGCTGTCTCTGTCCCTGGCTTAACCCCTGTGCACCATCTGAAAGTAATGTATCATATCTCTGCGGCAGTCCTGAGATAAATCCTTCTGCATTAACCATCTTACATACTCTTTCCACCTCTTCATCTGTTGCTTCCAGTCTTCCGTATCTTATATTTTCTCTCACTGACTCTGAAAAAAGATAAGTATCCTGGAGGACAACACCGATGATAGACCTTAAACTTTCTTTTTTAATCTTCCTGATATCAATACCATCTATAAGAACCTTTCCTTTCTCAATCTCATATAATCTCGCAAGAAGATTTACCATAGTTGTCTTTCCTGCTCCTGTGGGACCCACAATTGCAATCATCCTTCCTGGTGGTACACGAAAACTTATATCCTTAAGTACATACTTCTCATTCTCATAGGCAAACCACAGGTTTTTAAACTCAAGGGACTCTTTTATGTCATCAATCTTTATTGCTTCATATGCATCTTCACTTTCCTTTTCTTCTTCCATAATCTCAAAGACCCTTTCTGCACTTGCTATTGCACCCTGTATAACATTAAACTGGTTTGCAAGATCATTTAAGGGCCTTGTAAACTGTCTCACATAGTTTATAAAACTTGCAATGGTCCCGATGGTAATCATATTCCTTATAACAAAGATACCTCCGATACCACCTACAATGGCAAAACTGATATTGTTTAAAAAGTTCATCAGTGGGGGAACAATCCCGGCAAACTTCTGTGCCATAATCCCATATTCCCTGAGTTCAAAATTTTTCTTTTCAAATCTCCCTATCTCTTTATCTTCCTTACCAAAAATCTTTATTATTTTCAGTCCTGTGATATCCTCTTCAACAAGGCCATTAATCTCTCCAAGTTTTGTCTGCTGAAGGTAAAAATATCTCCTTGTTCTTTTAGATATTACCTTTGTTGTAATAATCATCAAAGGAATTAACACCATACTGAATAATGTAAGGAGAGGACTTAAAATAATCATCATCACAATTGTTCCCAGAAGCATAATTGTCCCTGAAAAAAATGAAATAGTTGCTGTTGAAATACTTATATTTATCATATCTATGTCATTTGTAATCCTGCTCATTATATCTCCCACAGACCTTCTATCAATAACCTTAAGAGAAAGTTTATGTATGCAGTTAAATGCATCTTCTCTCAGGTCAAAACCTACCCTCTGGGAGATATGTGCCATTGTAATACCCTGGATGTATAAAAGGATGGAGTTAAAGAGATATATTACCATCATAAAAATGAGAAATTTACCAAAACCTGTAAGTGCCTTTGGCACTATATAATTATCAATACCTTTTCCTATCAGATAAGGACCCAAGAGTGAAAGGACTGAACTTCCAATGACACACACAAACGTAAGAAAAAGATAGAGATGATATCTGCCTATATATCTAATGAGGCGCCTTAAGGTCTTTATTGTCTCCTTCGGTCTTTCGGATAGCAGAGGCATATGTCTACCTGGTGCAGGCCCAAAAAAAGGACCGTGCTGGAGTCGCATCCTCTGTTGCTCCTGAAATCTATCCCTTTCAGACATCTATTCCTTCTCCTGTCTGTGATTCAAATATTTCTCTGTAAACCTCACAACCTTTAAGTAGTTCACTATGTCTCCCAATTCCTGTTATCCTTCCTTTATCAAGGACTATAATCTTATCTGCTTCCATAACTGTAAAAATCCTCGGAGTAACAATAACCTTTGTACAATCCCTTAACATTGTCTTTAGATTTTTTAATATCCGTTTTTCTGTTATAAAGTCCACTGAACTTGTACAGTCATCAAGGATAAGAATCTTTGGCTTTTTAACAATTGCCCTTGCTATTGTTAGCCGTTGTTTCTGTCCTCCTGACAGATTTACCCCTTTTTGCCCTATAAATGTCTCAAGCCCATCAGGAAGTTTACTGATAAACTCATAGATCTCTGCAGCCCTTAGCGATTCTTCTATCTCTGTATCCGATACTTTCTCATCAGCCCATCTCATAATCTCTCTTATTGTCCCGGAAAATAACATTGTCTCCTGTGTGACAAATCCTATGTTATCCCTTAAGATATACGGGTCTATCTCCCTTATATCACACCCATCTATCAAGATATTTCCAGAGAGTGGCTGGTATAGATTGGCAATCAAACTCAAAATAGTGGTCTTTCCTGCTCCTGTGGTACCAATAATTCCAGCGGTTTCTCCTGCTTCTATTGAAAATGATATATCCTTTAGGAAAGGTGCATCCTGATTATTCTTATAACTAAAAGAGACATCTTTAAGCTCTATCTTCCCTTTTATGAAAAATGGTTTTTTATAGATGCCCTCTTTTTTATCCAGTTCCTCTATATTTAGAACCTCACTAATCCTCTCTATAGAGGCACCTGCCCTTGATATAAATATGGCTAAATTACTTATCATCATAAGGGACATAAGGATTATTATAAGATAATTGATAAAAGCCATTATCTCTCCCACCTTCATTTCATTATTCACCACCATCTTCCCGCCGAACCACAGGATAGTAATTATGCTTAAATTTACCACTATCATAACAAGGGGACCTATCTTAACAATAAGATTTATAGCATTGAGGGATGTATCAACCAACTCCTCATTTGCATTTTCAAAACGAGTTTTTTCATATTTTGACCTGTTAAAAATTCTGATTACCCTTATACCTGCAAGGTTTTCTCTGACCATGAGATTAATCCTGTCTATCTTTTTTTGCATAGTAGAAAATAAAGAAAAACTCTTTTTTGTAATAAAGTAGAAGATAAAGAGAAGCAGAGGTATTACGACAAAAATCATAGAAGAAAGCTTCAGATTTATAAAAAAAGCCATAGCAATGCCACCGATACATAGAAATGGTGCCCTCACAAGCATCCTTAAAGAAAAAAGAACAAGTTGTTGCGCCTGCGAGACATCATTTGTCAATCTCGTTATAAGGGAAGATGGCGAAAATGCACTTATATCTTTAAACCTGCCATTCTGAATTTTTTTAAAAAGGGCTTTTCTTAAGTCATATCCAAAATTTTGACTTGCAATACTTGAAAATATTGTGCATCCAATCCCGCCTATCAAACCAATAATTGCAATTCCAAGCATCAAAATGCCTGTATGGACTATCAGACCTAAATTACCTTTTACAATCCCTTCATCAACAACACGAGCCAGCAGTTTGGGCTGTAAAAGGTCCATTACCACTTCAAGAATCATAAAGAGTGGGGCAAGTATAACTGACTTTTTATATGGCCTCAGGTTTTCAAAAAAAATATCAAGGTCCCATTTTTTAAAATTTTTGTCTCTCATCATTTTAGGGAATATCCGGACAGAATGCCAATCCGGCAAAGGTTATTGTCTACTTCTTTTTCCTGGATGGCTGTATCCTCTGATGTTTTAAATAGTTCCTGGTGAGTTCTTCCAGCCGTTTAGAAACCAGATAGTTAACAGTCCCTTCTGGATAATTACCTTTTTTGTCTTTCTCTCCAGCAGGAACACCGGTAAGAATCTCTATTCCTTCATCTATAGTCCCCACAGCCCAGATATGAAACTGCCCTTTCTTAACCGCTTCTATAATCTCATCCTTCAACATAAGGTGCTTTATATTGGAACGGGGGATAATAACACCCTGCTTGCCCGTCAGTCCCTTTATCTTACAGGTATGGTAGAACCCTTCTATCTTTTCATTAACACCTCCTATTGGCTGAACCTCCCCTTTCTGGTTTACTGACCCTGTCACCGCTATCCCCTGCCTTATCGGTAGTCCTGAAAGGGCTGAAAGTAAAGCATACAGTTCTGCTGAAGAAGCACTATCTCCCTCAATCTCTTCATAAAGTTGTTCAAAACAAAGGGTGGCACTGAAAACAAGGGGCCTCTCACTCCCATATTTTTCACCGATATAACCTGTAAGTATTAAAAATCCCTTGTTATGTATTGTCCCGGAAAGTTTTACTTCCCTGTCTATGTTTATCATTCCACCTCTTCCAGTGTAAACCCTCGCTGTAATCCTTGACGGCTTCCCGAAAGAATAGTCCCCCAGTGTTAAAACAGAAAGACCATTTATCTGTCCTGTTACTTCACCTTCAGTATCCACCATAATTGTTCCTTCTTTGATAAGTTCTTCTATGCGTTTTTCTATAAGGTTTGACCTGAAAACCTTTTCTTCCAGTGCTTTTTTTACATGTTCTGCTTTTACAATGGGAGAATTTTCTGATATAGCCCAGAAGTTTGCTTCTCTTATAATATCGGCTATCTCACTAAATCTTGTTGTAAGTTTATCCTGGTCTTCGGCAATTCTGGCTCCGTATTCAATTATCTCTGCGGCGGATTCCCTGTCAAAAGGCAGAAGATTCTCTTCCTTACAGATCTTGCTTATAAAAGCAACATAGTTTTCAACCCCTTCCTTATCCCTATCCATAAGGGTGCTGAAGTCCGCCTTCACCTTGAACAGTTTTTTAAAGTCCTCGTCATATGTAAAAAGAAGGTAATAAAACAAAGGATTTCCTATAAGGATGACCTTTATATCAAGAGGAATGGGTTGAGGTCTTAAGGTAGGGGTATTAATAAGACGGTATTGTTCATTAAGGTCTTCTATTATAATCTCCTTATTCTTTATTGCCCTTTTCAGTGTTTCCCAGGCAAAATAATTTTTCAGAACATCCAGTACCTGAAGTATTAAATAGCCCCCATTGGCTTTATGAAGAGCACCCGGTTTTATCATAGTAAAGTCGGTTACCATTGCACCATATTGTGGACGGTATTCTATCCTGCCACTGAGGTTGTATGATGTTGGGTTTGTCTCCTTAACCACAGGGGCACCTTTAAGACCGGAGTTATCTATTAACACATTCACCTCGTATTTATATAAAGCAGAAGACCTTTCAGGAAGTTTTATTCCTGGCAATATCTCTATCTCCCTCTTTTCTTTGAAGCTATCCGCATTCTCTATCATATCCTTTTCCACATCATCAAGATAACCTGAAATTTCAGGAAAACTTTTATACTTTTCTTTTAACTCTTCTATCCTCGGACTTATAGTCGTCTTTGCTGTTTGTATTTCAAGGTCATTTAATTTTCTCTGTGCTTCTTTTTCCATCTTTCTTATTTCCCGTGAGATTTGATTGAAGTGCTCGTATAATATCTCCTGTCTTTTCTTTATTTCATTTTTTGCCTCTTCTGTTAACTTTTCAATATCTTCTTCTTCAAGCGGCTTACCTTCAATAGAAGGAACCATAACTATACCTGTGGGGGTCTTTTTAATCTGAAAGTTTGCTGCTTTTGCAGAATTTTCAAATTCTTCAAGAAGTTCATTCTTTTTATCCTGGAATTCTTTTATTATCTGATTTTTATGCTCTTCATATAACTGACTTTCAAGTTCTTTTGGAAGTTCTATCTGGAGTTCCTTTACCAGCCCTTCCATATCTTTTCTGAAAGAAGCCGCCATACCCGCAGGTAATCTCAAAGCCACAGGGTTATCAGGATTTGAAAAGTTATATACATAACACCAGTCATCCGGTATTTTTTGCCCTTCTGCTGTCTTTCTCACTGCCTGCTCTACAGAAGTGGTCTTTCCTGTCCCCGATATTCCTGCAACAAATATGTTGTATCCATCGCTTCTTATCTTCAATCCAAACTCAAGCGCCTTTTTTGCTCTCTCCTGGCCTATTAATCCTTCAAGTGGTTTTATCTCCGAAGTAATATTAAACTTTAGATTTTCAAGATTACATCTTTTCCTGAGATATTCAGGTGCTAATTCATATATCTTCATATATTTTCTCCTTTAGGATTGAAAACTCTATATAAATCCGTATAATTATTATAGGGGGTTAAACAAAAAAGTCAACCTTCATCTTAAAACGATGGCAAAAAAGAATATCCCAGTAGAAACAATAAAAAGGACGGTAACATATCTCCGTTATCTTGAAAGAGAAAAACAAAAAGGCGTGAGAATAATCTCATCCAGGGATATAACATCCTTTCTCAATATACCACCTGCCCAGTTTAGAAAAGACCTTTCATTTTTTGGAGAATTCGGTAAAAGAGGTGTGGGGTATAATGTGGAGACACTTATTAAAACACTCAAAGAACTTCTGGGGCTGGACAAAAAAGTTAAGGCAATAGTGGTAGGGGCTGGAAGATTAGGGACAGCACTGGTTCAATATCCCGGATTTTTAGAAATCAATGTTGAGATTGTAGGGGCCTTTGACAATGATATCAGAAAGATAGGACAGTCAATTAAGGGGGTATATATCTATAACATAAAAGATGTGGAAAAATTCATTATGAAAAACAGGGTAAAGGTTGCCCTTCTCTGTGTACCTGCTGATTCAGCCCAATTCGTAGCAAACACCCTTGTAGAAGCGGGTATAAAAAGTATACTTAATTTTGCTCCTGTAGTACTTATACTGCCCGAAGGTATCAATATCGCAAATGTAGATATGGCTTCTGAAATAGGCAGTATTATCTACAGGATGAAAGAAACATCTCAGTAAGATGTATTTATCTTCTTTGCTGACCTTATTGCATCTTTCACAGAGTAGTTCCAGCCCAGAATACATCCTGCAGCACCTACGATAATAAGCACTACAGGTGTTGCCGGCTTTTTTTCCTTTTTTTGCTCAGAAGAAACGGGCTTTTCTGCCTCTTTCTCTTCAACAACCACTCCTTCTTCTGTCATCTCAACAGACTCTGATTCTTCTACAGTTGCTACTGGTTTCCCTTTCACCGGCATACCTTTAACCTGAAAGTAGATTCCAGCACTTAACAATAAAATTCCTATGAGAACCACACTCATATATAATGATGCCTTCCCCACCTGTCCATTGTATATCTGTCCGAGTCCGGGACATACACTTGAAAGAACTCCTGCAATACCAGATGACTTTTGTTCAAACCTGAGTCGCACCTTCGTCCTTATCTCCTCATCTTCTTCAATCCTTTTCTTTTCTTCTTCTCCCAGTATAGCCATACCTCCCCCTTTTTTATTTATATTCCCATTTTTTATCTTTTATTTTTTCAAAGATTTCGGGAAGTATCTTATAGTTCTTATTGATGGGCATAAAGAGCATAAATAAGTCAATGGACTCTCCACTGTTTAACTTCTTTTTTGGTGGAACGCTGTTTAAGAAGATAAAGTCCTCCCCTCTTCCCAGTATTGCAGCAGGCGCTATAAGTCCACCTCCTGTTCCATCTCCTATATTAGCAAAGATCCAGTTTGCCTGCCCTATCTTTGTCTTTTTGGTCTTAACAAGCTTAAATGTTTTTATCTCTCCTTTAACTGGAATTGTGTAGTATTTAAATATATCCTGCTGAGAATCAAGTGCCCAGTTAATACCACATTCACTTGTTCCTTTACCTGTATATACAAACTTAGAATTTATAGCGAGGAAAGGAAACCCCTTCTGTATCTCCAGAAACAACACCAGCTCATAATCCTTATAAATATTGTTTTTGTCATCTGCAAGAAAGTAGGTCGCCTTTACAACTTTTCTGTCCGGTTGGTCAACAAGGACCTTGATTTCTTTTGTCTTATTGACCGTGAGCTCCCTGTTTAAAGTAAAATCCTGGGCAGCAAAATAAAGCATGCTTCCCCCACTGACAATACTTACTGGTTGTACAAGAAATATATTACCTTCTGTAACGAAAAAGACATCTCCTCCCTGTACTTTATATTCAAATCTTGGAGTAGCAGAATACAGAGGAGAAAGAAACAACAAAATTATAAACCCGAGGAATGTTTTTTTTCTAACCATTTTTTCGTCTCCTTTTTTGTATATTGTAATATTTAGTTTTATTTCCTGTCAAGACCCGATACGGGAACGATGGGAAACTTGATTTTGAAGGTTATCAGGGAGTATTATATTTCTAACCGGACGCTATATATGAAAATCTAAAAAGGAGATAATAGAAAATGATAGCAAGATAGTGTTATACCTTCCCATACTTTATTCCTAATACCCTGAGAATTTTAAGATTCCTTCTGTCCGCTTCAATATTAACCTTAGGTGTCTCAATAATAAAAGGGAGTGCTCCAAAATACTTATTCTTTATAAGCAATTCAAACGTCTTTCTTCCAATGTATCCCCTGCCAATATGCTGATGCCTGTCCAGATGAGAACCTAAAACTGAGACAGAATCATTGGCGTGAACAAGCATAATGGAGGCACTATACTTTTTTATTTCCTCAAGTATCTTAGAGATTACCTGCGCATCCCTTATATCATAACCTGCCTGAAATGCATGGGCGGTATCAAAACATATCCCTACAGCAGTGCCAATAGAGTCAAAGAGATATCCAAACTCCTCCCATCTACCACCAAGCATATCTCCCTGTCCCGCAGTATTCTCAACAAGAATTTTAACACTGCTATGAACAAATGGCTTGATATTTCCTGTAAGATTTTTAATACCTGCTTCAACACCAGCGCCTTTATGACTCCCGGGATGTATTACATAATAATCCGCCTTCAACCTTTCTGATTCCAGAAGTTCATACTCAAGAAGAACCTGAGACATCTTTGCAATCTTTTTCCCAGGTGAGGCCAGATTTAAAATATACGGCATATGCACTACAACCGGCGAAAGATTATTTTCTTTTACCTTACCTATGAAGTTCATAACTTCATCATCACTTCTTTTTGTCCTTTTCCATGAACGTGGATTTTGAAGAAATATTTGGAAACAATCACACCCTAGTGAAATTGCATCATCAACTGCTTTTACAAGTCCCTTACCTATCCATATATGTGCCCCTATCTTCATATGAAGTATTATACCACTTAAATCTTGACTTTACTTTAATTGTAAGGATAATCTAAAGGGTAGGGGAGGAAGATGAAACTCTATCAATATAAAAAAGTAGTAGAATATAAATATACCATCACAGAAAAAGAACGCCTTTACAATAAAGGCGTGCTCTCTTTCCCTTCAGTATGTACCTCAGGATATTCCCGTAATGACACCGTCTATGTAGACACATTTGAACCCCACGGAAACAATAATCCCGCTGTCATATTGATACACTCCTGGCACGAAAGAAGAGGAGGAATCACAGAATGGTTTGCAAAAAAATTAGCAAAAGAAGGTTTTAGTGCCTATCTTATACATCTTCCCTATCACATAAACCGCACACCTGAAGGTTATAATAGTGGCACCCTTTTCCTTACAAATGATGTAGAACACTCCATCCTTGCCTTCCGCCAGGCAGTGATTGATACAAGGTGCCTTATTGACTGGATAACAGAAAAAAGAAAAATACCAGAAGAAAGCACAGGCATTCTCGGTATCAGTTTAGGCGCTATAATAATGCACACAGTAATAGGAGTGGACAGAAGAGTTAAGGTAGGTGTCTCTCTTTTTGGTGGTGGCAATATAAACTACATATTTACCAGAAGCTGTATAACATTACCCTATGTTATCTATCAGATTAAAAATGGACTGCGTATCAGGGACTATCGTAAGGTAAGTAAGGACTACATTCAGTACCTGAAAGAAGTTAAAAAAACAAGCGATATAGAAGAAGTTCCGTGTCCATGGAAGTGGTTCCTGATAGACCCTTTGACCTATGCACATCTTAATCAACCCAGGAAGGTCCTTATGATTAACGGACGCTTTGACCTCATCATCCCACATCGTGCTTCATTACAACTCTGGGAGGCATTAGGGAGACCTGAAATTATCTGGCTTCCCTCCACGCACCTTACAGCCCGTTTTTTCCAGAATACCATCCTTTACCACACCCTCCGCCACCTCAAATCCCATCTTCTCCATACAAAGCAGGTTTCGTCAGAATGAGATGACCCGTTTATAGGGGATGCAAGTTAGTGCTGAAGGATAAAGTGCTGAAGTCCTGAAGTAAAATCAACCCCTTTTTCTTTAACTAATAACTACCGCTTTCAGCTCTTCAGTGTTAAGGAGGGTTAAATTTACATACAGAGGAGTTTCCTTGCTGCCTCTACCACTCCATCAGAATAAGACAATTCGCTTACAATTCCACCATTTTCCCTGACCTTCTCCTTTACTTCAGGGTCAGCATTTGCAGGTGCAACCTGTAAAGAGGCAACTCCTTTTTCTAACATCGGTAGGTCATTCACTCCATCTGCTGCAATCATAGTAAATTGAGGAGGGATACCAAGAATATTCTGGACCTTTCTAACAGCAAGTCCCTTGGATAGATACCAGGGGAATATCAGAAATGTCTTCCCATCGGGCATAAATAAAAGATATGTTTTTTCTCTGATTATATCATTAGAGTTATGCCTTTCAGTAATTTCCTTCCTGTTAATCACAGGCAATTCAATACTGAATATATAATCAAAGTATTCTGTCAATTTTCCTGCTTTTGCAAAATCATTAAGGAATCCCTTTAAAGGTAAGAGATACTCCCTGTGAAATTCTGCCTTATAAGAAATCATCTCATTGTCCCATTCCGCATCAAGATAAAGTTTTCCATTGATATAAAGACCGCAGTTAAGAGATGTCCTGCCAATGGCTCTTATAGGTCGGCTTTTTAAATTGCTTGCCTTAAATACTCTCTCCTGAATATATGGGTGCCAGGTGGTACAAGTCGCCCATAAAACCCCTTTTTCAGAAATCTCATCAAGGAATTCTGATAAATTATCAGGAAACCTGTCATATGGTTCATACCCACCTAATGCGGTCCCATCAAAGTCAATTACAAATAACTTTACCCTATCAGTAAGTTTCATTTTATAAACCTGTACTATCATTAATTCTACTTCTTGCTCTCTAATTTTTCAAATCTCTAATAATTCCCCTGAAGTAGTTCGCTGAAAGTGAACTACCGGTCATCCGCAGAGCGGATGAAGGAAAGGTATCCCCCTCACCCGCACCCTCTCCCTCGAAGGGAAGAGGGAAAGGGTGGGGGGCAGGGGAAGAATTCCCCTGACTATCTTGTGTTATTTTTATATTGGCTAACTATTCAATATCAGGTAAAATAATAGAAGAACCCAATCACATAGAAAGGATGAGGGGAGAAGAACACCCCGTCTGCTTGGCGGAGACACCCCTCTGAGAGAGGGGAATGCCCTCGCATATAGAAAGAGATGCAAAGAAGAAGACAGATAAATCAACCCTCACACATAGAAAGTGTAGCAGGGAAGAGTGTGAGGTAAAGAGCGAAGGGTAAAGAGTGATGGGTAAAAAAGACTGGATAAATCAAGTCTCATCACATAGAAAGCGTATCAAGGAAGAGTGATGGGTAAAGGAGGGTAGAAATGAATGTATATGAGGCAATAAAGACAAGAAGAAGCGTAAGGAGTTATCAGGATAGGCCGGTTGAGAAGGAAGTACTTGAACGTATCCTTGAAGCAGCAAGGATGGCTCCATCAGGTAATAACAGGCAGGCATATAAGTTCGTTGTTGTGACAGATAAGGAGATAAGGAAGCAACTTGCAATTGCAGCACATAACCAGCATTTTGTTGCTGAGGCACCTGTGGTAATTGCAGCAGTAGGGTTAACTCCGGAAAAGATAATGAGATGCGGTATCCCTGCAGACCCTGTGGATGTTGCTATTGCGATTGACCATATCACACTAGCAGCGGTGGAAGAAGGTCTGGGAACCTGCTGGATAGGTGCCTTTGAACAGGAAGAGGTATGTAAAATATTAAACATCCCTTCACAGTATAAGGTAATAGAACTGTTAACTCTCGGCTATCCAGCAGATAGTGGCCCCCGACAAAAATACAGGAAGCCCATGGAAGAACTCGTCTGCTACCAAAAATTTTCTTGATACATAGCAAATCAAAATAGATTTTTCAAGGAGGTGTTTTTATTATGAAAAAGGCAGATATTCAAACATTTAGGAAGTACTGTGCAAGGCCGGAAAGAATTGTCTGGGCTGTTGCTGAATATGAAGGCAAAAGGAGTATATGTCCGCTGGGCTGGAAGATGAATACATCCATATCACCACCGATGATGGCTATCAGTGTGGCTCCTTCAAGGTTTACCCATGAACTGATACTGAAATCCGGTGAGTTTGTTCTTGCCTGGCCTGGTGAAGAACTTGCAGAAGCAACACTTTTCTGTGGCACCTGTAGTGGACGCAATGTAGACAAGTTCAAGGAAACAGGGCTTACACCTATCAGGGGAGAGTTTGTAAAAGCACCTATGGTAAAGGAGTGTATAGCCAATCTTGAATGTAAGGTCATGGGACAACTTACAACCGGAGACCATACGATATTTGCAGGGGAGATTCTTGCTGTATGGATAAATGAGCACCCATCCCGTCTTCTGTGTTCTATTGATAATTCTTCTGGTTATGAGTTTATCCTTGAAAAGAAGGGCTATCGATTTGGTGTAGTAAAAAGGTAGATATCCAATAGTGAAATTTTTACAAATTGACATATGAGAGGTGTTGTCTTATAATTCCTTATTGAAATTTAATAGGTAAAAAATTTAGCCGGAGTGGTGGAATGGCAGACGCGCCGGACTCAAAATCCGGTGAGGGCAACCTCGTGAGGGTTCAACTCCCTCCTCCGGCATAGCACTCTTCTTTGAGAGGGAGTTGAAGGGAGCGAAGTCAGAAATTGCGATGAGTAAGAGCAATTTCAGCGGGTGGCCGACCCGAGCCGGTGTGGGAGGCGAGGGCGCCAACTCCCCCCCTCGCTACTTATCTCCCTTCTTCACATTTCCTCCCCCTTGAGGGGGGAGGATGTAGGTGGGGGTGAAAGGAGGAAATGGGAAATCTGTCTCACGACAGGTGCTACGGTACAGACAAAACTACGCAGAAATCGGGCTACGGCGAACTCACCCGTCTCCGAAAAGTTTCTCCGACGGGTTCAGACACCGCCTA
>Ga0078972_1001948_pt1 | contig 72073 bp, 76 predicted proteins | sample YelNatPaOPGAMG01_FD_67568 | JGI IMG/M metagenome (GOLD analysis project Ga0078972, IMG submission 67568) | Hot spring thermophilic microbial communities from Obsidian Pool, Yellowstone National Park, USA - OP-RAMG-01 (SPADES assembly) (version 2) | ecosystem: Environmental > Aquatic > Thermal... | reverse complement strand
GGATTATAATGTTTTTTGCTGTATCTTTTATTTACCCTTTCATAGAAACTGTTCAGTCGCTTCGAGAAGATTTAGAATTTTTTAAATATGGAAGAGAGGGTGAAAATAAAGTTTTACAAATACTTGAAGAATCGCTCGACGATAATTTCATTTATATTACCAATTATGTCATTCCCAATACTAGAATTGGTGATATTGATGGCTTATTAATTGGACCAAAGGGAATTATAATTCTTGAAATTAAAAATTATACAGGAATTTTCCGCATTTCTGGAGGAGATTTATACCGTAAATTAAAAGGCGATGTATTTAAACTTTACAAGAAAAATCCTTTCAAACAAATCAAAAAACAAAAAGAGTATCTTGAAAAATTTTTACGTGAAAAAGGAATAGATGTTAAAATAACGCCGATAGTTGTTTTAATTTATGGCAAAATAGAAAAAATTACTGGACCGACACAAGTTTTTATTACAGGAGCGTATCAATTACCAAATCATATTTTTGAGCTTCCATTAATTTCTGGATGGAGCCCCGAATTACCAAATAAAATTATCCGAATACTGGGAGTAAAATAAATTTAAATAAATTTTGATTTACACTCATCGCTGGGCATTTTTGCGGGTCAAATACAAGGTTTTGATACACAATTGATTTTCAAAAACGGAGGCAATATAGTTAAGAGAATAATGTTTTGAAATATTGAAAATTTGCACATCCTGTGAGTTTTTTAATATAATTCTATATTATGAAAAAAAATAAACTCTTTGCTTTCTTTTTCGTTTTATTAATCTTGATTTTAGTAGGGATTTTTCTTTTTGTAAGTTTAAAGTCTGAATTACTAATTAAAAAAACAAAAATTCCTACAGTAAAAGAAAAAGCTCCGGTTTTAGAAAAAGAACTGAACATTTTTAATTGGGAAAATTATCTTTCAGAAGAAGTGATAAAAGAGTTTGAGCAAAAATTTGGCGTGAAAGTGAACTTGGAAACTTTTAGCGACTCGGAATTTATGTTGTCTAAAGTTCAATCTCAGCCTGATAAATACGATCTAGTAATGGTAGACCACGATTATGTTTATTTAATGAAAAACTTAAAATTGCTTTACCCTTTAGAAGCTCAAAAAATCCCTAATCTAAATTATTTGAAAAAAGAGGCAAGAGAAAATTCTTATGACCCTGGAAACATTTTTTGCGTTCCTTACGTTCACGGTTACACTGGCATTGCCATAAACAAAAAATATATTTCTGATTTCGATGGCACCAGAAAAATTCTTTGGGACCCAAAGTACCGAGGGAAAATCAGCATGCTAAACAGCGTCCAAGAAGTTTTAGTTTCGGCTTTATTTTATCTTGGAGTTGAAAATGTAGAAAATCCAACTTCAGAAGAACTTGAAAAAGCAATAAATTTGGCTTTAAAACAAAAAGATTTAGTTTTAGGCTATGATGATCCAATAGAACAAAGAGAATTACTCATTAATGAAAAAGCTTGGGTAGCTTACATTTATAGTACAGAAATCGGAGAAATTAAAGAAAAAAATCCTAATGTTGAATTTTTTGCACCAAAAGAAGGAACTTTCCTTTGGTCTGATAATTTGTGCATTCCCAAGGATGCTCCTCACAAAGAAGCAGCCCACGCTTTTTTAAACTATCTTTTGGACCCAAAAGTTTCTGCAAAAAACTCTCAAGATATTAAAGCTTTAATACTCAATCAAGCAATGAAAGAGTTTTTAGACCCAAAATTCGTTCAAGTTATGGAGGGACTCGATTTTCCGAAAGAAAAGGAGATTTTGGAAAAAAGTAGATATTTTACTAACGTAATATTCAACGAAGATTTTCAAAGGGCAATCAACATTTTGGGCGCAAAATTAGAAATAGAAGAATAAAATGAAGCTCTCTTTTAGAAATAAGATTTTTTTTATTTTAATTTTTTTTGGGCTTTTACCGTTGTTAATTTTCTCTTTCAACATTTTTTTTCTTTCAAGTTATTTTTTAAAAGAAACAATTTTTTCTAATTTAGAAGAGATAACAAGACTTTTAAGTGTAGAAACAGAAGATTTTATTTTAAATTCCTTTAACGACATCTCGATTTTATCTGAAAACCCTATTTTAAAATCTTCCAAAATTTCTTTAGAGGAAAAATCAAAAGAATTAAACAAAATCGTCAAATACTATCCAAGGTTTCAAGACATCACTTTTGTAGATGAGTACGGAAACACTCTTTGTTCTACTTCTTTTAGGTTTTATGGCAAATGGCAAACTAACGCTTGGTTTGAGAAAGCAAAAGAGAAAAAAGAAATTGTAATGTCAGAAATTTATGCAATTTCAGACCCAAAAGAACCCATTTTGTCATTTTTTGCCCCGGTCTTTGATGAAGAAGGAAAATTTTCTTTTTTGATGGCAGTTCAAATTAATATGGAAAGATTTTTTGAGATTTTCGATAGAGTGAAAGTTGGTAAAGAGGGTTATGCCTTTTTAATAAATTCAAGAGGAGATATTTTGGCGCATCCAAATAGAGAATTTCTTTTCGATAAAATTTCCCAAAATTATTCATTAAAAGAAACTTTTGAAAGAAAAGAAGGAAGGGCAGAATTCAACTTCAAAAACACAGATTTTGTCGCCACTTTCAAAAATGTTGCTTTAAATCAAATTAGCAAAGTTGAGACTCCAAAATGGCAAATAATTGTGGTTCAGCCAAAAAAAGAAGCTTTTGTTTTACTTAATTCTTTAAAGAAACAAATTTATCTTTTAACTTTAATCTTCTTTCTTTTTATAATCTTTTTATCAGTGTTTTTGAGTAGGCTCATTTCCCAACCTTTAAAAGAACTGACTCTTGCTACAGAAAAAATAGCAAAAGGAAATTTTGACGTTCAAATTAAAAGTAAAAGGACTGACGAATTCGGAGAATTAGCGAAATTCTTCAATCAGATGACAAAAAAATTAGGAGAATACTTTTTTGCCTTAGAAGAATCGAAAAAAGTTTTAGAAATAAGGGTAAAAGCAAGAACCAAAGAATTGGAAGAATTGAATAAAGCTTTAGAAGAAAAAGTTCAAGAAAGAACAAAAGAACTTCAAGAAAAAATTGAGGAACTCGAAAAGATGAAAAAAGAGCTTGAAGAAAAAATAAGAGAACTTGAAAAGTTTAGAGAGATTACGGTGGGGAGAGAATTGAAAATGATAGAATTGAAAAAAGAGATTGAAAAATTAAAAAAAGAGATCGGAAAATATAAAATAAAATATGAGCCAAAATAAAAAAATTAACGAAGGTCAGACCTTCGTTTTTTGGTAAATGAAAACCGTCTCCTTAAAGGAGACGGTTTAAATTGGAAAGTTTTTTCTTTGCTTATCTTCTAGGAATAGATTTAGCTCTGGTTTCTCGGAATAGATTTATCTCTGATTACCTGGGCATTTAGGGTACTATTTTCCAAATATCCATAAACTCTAATGGTATCTTGTGGCTGTATTTGAGAAAGGGTAATCGTTCTCCAGTACTTGTCGTATATTTGGGTGTTAGCAGTTAGTGTGACAGTGATGGTTTCTCTTTCCGTCTTGGCAGTGATGGTATTGTTTTCACTATCAACGCTCTCTACCGTTAAAATGTAAATTTGCGCTTTTTTTTCTAAAGACAAATCTCTGATTGATTGAGCATCCAAATTACTATCATTCAAAACACCATAAACTCGAATTTGATGATCCTTTTTTATCTGAGATAAGGCAATGGGATTTCCCAATTTATCAGCCAAAGTGGTTTGTTCACTTAATCTGACAGTAATAGTGCTAGTGCCTGTTTGAATTTGTATATTCCAATTCCATATTTGTGATAACACTATCCTTCTGGCAGTAATGGTTTTATTTTCGATATCCACTCTCTCTACAGTTAAATCGTAAGTTCTTGCTGTTGTTTCTAAAGACAAATCTTTAATTGATTGAGCATCTAAATTACTACCAATCAAAACACCATAAACTTGAATGTGGTGTTCATTTCCTATCTGAGATAAGGTAATGGGACGTCCAACTCTATCAACCAAAGTGGTTTGGCTACTTAATCTGACAGTAATAATGTTAGTACTTGTTTGAGCTTGTGCGTCTGATCTTCTGGCGGTGATGGTGTTATTTGCAGTGTCAACCGATTGCACGGTCAAATTATAATTTCGAGGCTCCCTTACTTTTGCATCATAATCTCGAACTAGTTTACCGGTAACAGTTAAAGTATCTTCTAAACTTTCTATTTTACCCTTAACGCCTATTTGGTCGTTTACTTGAATTTGATTGAGAGTCAGTCTTTCTGGATAGAATGCGGTATCAGCAGATATTTTAATTGTCCATTTTCCTCCCCAGCTTTTAACTTCAAGAGAATCACTGCCAATATTAGTAACTGTTCCCCTTATTAACACGTTGCCCGAGGGCCCAATATTTACTATCGGAGGAATTGTTCTTTGCGGATTCGTTTGGGCTGAGACAACAGAAATAGCTACCATTAAGCCCACCATTAAAGCGCTCAGAATGCATAAGGCTTTTATTTTTTCATACCGGATATTGCCATTTCTAATTTTGATTAAATTCGACCTTTGTTGTTAATAAAATATTTTATTGCCACGATTGTTTTTTGTCAAATTTAAGTTTTTTTCAAAAAACAAAATTGAAAATTTTTTTGTTTGTGATTAAAAGAAAAAAATTATAAAATAGAATCAGAGAATGGAAAATTTAGAAAAACAAGAAGTCGTTGATTTATTAAAAATCATAGTAAAAGCGAGGTGGTTCGTTATTCTTGTTGTTTTTGCTCAGGGAATAATACTGAAAATATTCGGTCATCCAGTGCCGATGGCAAAATCGTGGATTAATTTTTTAATTTTTTTAGCTGCCCTTCTTTTAAATGTTTATTATTGGCTTTATCTTCGCCGGCCACTTGAAAAGATGTCAAAATTTGGTTTAGAGATAATTAAAGGCTTTCAGGTGTTAGGCGATCTTTTTTGGGAGAGTTTGATTATTTATTTTTCGGGTACAGTGAGTAAAATGGTTATTGTTTTGTATTCGATGTCGATTATGGTAGGGGCGAGCATTTATCGTACCGGCGGAGTGATTTTCTCAACTTTGCTTTGTCAAATGATATTTACTTTTCTGGCATTTTTGCAATTTAAAGGAATAATGCAGTCCGATATTCCTTCAAAAGAAATTTTTGGCACCGAATTTAAGTTAGGAGATTACAGGTCTTTATTTTTTTTATTAGTAGGGTTTTATTCTTATTCTTGGGCTTCGGCTATTTTTGCCGGTTATTTGGCAAAAATTTTTAGAAAAAGAGAAGAAAAACTAATATTCCAAAAAGATGCTTTGCAAAAAAGAACAGAGGAATTAGTCCGTCTCAAAAATTTGCTTGAAGAAGCGCTCAAAAAATCAGAAATTTCCAGGGCAGAAGAGATAAAGGCGAAAGAATTGTTGCAAAAAGTAAATCTTGAATTAAACAAGAAAATCGAAGAACTTGAAAAATTCTACAAAACAACCGTTGGCCGAGAGTTAAAAATGGTAGAATTAAAAAAGAAGATTAACGAGTTGGAAGAGGAATTAAAAAAATATAAAAAACAATAAAAACGATAGATAAAATTTAAAACAAAAAAACAAGCAAAGATTCTAACAAAATTGAAAAGAAAAACAAAAACAAGGGCGTTTTGATTTATCACAAAGCGCAAGTAAAATTAAAATATGGAAAAAGAAAATCTTAATTTAGAAAATTTGTTAAAAACTAAAGAAAAAGAATTAGAACAACTGAAAGAGGAATTAGAGAGGGCCAAAGAAGATTTAGAAGATTTGGAGGTTTATGTTGAAGAGTTTTTTTCTTTTTTACCTTTTCCTGTTTGCACTCTTAATGCTTTCGGTCTGATTATAAACGCTAACAAGGCTTTTTTGAGATTGGTTCAATACGATTTATTGGAAATTGTGGGTCAATATTTTAATAAATTGTTCAGAGAAGAAAAAGAAATTGAAAAGATTATCGAAGCCCTTCCCCAAAAAGAAATTGTAGAAAACAAGGAAGCGACTTTGTTAACAAAAGATAAAAAAGAAATTATAGTGAATTTATCTTTTGGGGCGAGAAAAGACAAAGAGGGCATTTTTATTGGATCTTTTGTGGGAATGCTTGACATTTCTGAATTAAAAAGGTTCCAGAACGAACTAGAGGAAATGGTGAAAGAAAGAACGGAAGAGTTAGAGGAAAAAATAGCAGAGTTGGAAAAATTCAGACAAATCGCTGTTGGTCGCGAGTTAAAGATGGTAGAATTAAAAGAAAAGGTCAAAATCCTGCAAGAGGAATTAAAAAAATATAAAAAACAATAAAGATGATAGATAAAATTTCAAAACTCAAAGAACAGGCAGACGCTTTAATGAAATTAAAAGGAAACACAAAAGGAAGTGAGCTTTTGACATTGAGAAAATATGTAGAGACAAAATACGGTAAAGAAGGGATAGAAAAATTAGAAAAAGCAATGGCAGAATTGGGTTATCCTTTGATTTTTGACGAGATTAAACCTACTTATTGGTATCCTGAAGCGTTAAACGATTTAGCAATGATCGTTGCCAAAGAAATCTTTGAATGGAAAGATTTATTTGAATTTGGTTACAATTCACCGGTTTTTTCTTTTGGAGTGAAAGTTTTAGTTAGGTTTTTGCCCTTGCCTCTTTTTTTGAAAGAATTTCCCAATGTCTGGCGTAAATTTGTTGATGTGGGAGAAATTGAAATACCAGATTTTAGTTTGGAAAAAAAATATGTTATCGTTTGGCTTAAAGATTATAAATTTCATCCTGATATGTGCCGTTATTTTGAAGGTTTTTTCTTGAGAGTTTCTGAATATTTTATTAAAAGCGAGAAAGTGACCATTGAAGAAACAAAATGTAGTTTTCAAGGCGATCCTTATCATGAATTTATTGTAAGATGGAAATAAAATTAGAAACAAAAAAATTTTGTCAAAAAATTTTTTATTCGCTTTTGGCAAATTTACAAAAGTTGTTAAAATTTTTGTAATTTTTAATAAAATTTTAAAATATGGCACCCCAAAAGGACCTTAAAGAAGAAATTAAAAAATTAATGGAAATTAAGGGCGGGACAAGGGGAAGTGTTTTAAAAACTGATGCTCTTTATGTTCTTTCAAAAGAAGGCGAAAGTGGCCTTAAAAAAGTAGAAGAATTGGCAAAAGAATTGGATTGTCCTCTTAATTATAATCAATTTAAAACAATGGAATGGTATCCGGTGGGTTTAAGAGCAATTTCTCTTATTTTAATTCAAAAAGTTTTTGGTTGGGGTGATGCAGAAATTAGCAAAATGGGCAATGAGGCTCCAAAGCATTCATTTATTAGTAAAATGCTGATGAAATACTTTCTTTCGGCAGAACGATCTTTCATAGAAAGTCCTAAATATTGGGTAAAGCACTACAACATAGGACGGTTGGAATCTGTTGAATTTAACGAAAGAGAAAAATATACTATTTTGAGACTTTACGAATTTGAAGTTCATCCTATTTTGTGTACTTATTTTTTTGAAAACGGATATTTCTTGAGAATTGCTCAGTATGGAATAAAAAGCGATAAAATTTTCAGTAAAGAAACAAAATGTATTTTTCGCGGCGATCCCTACCACGAATGCCTGATTCGTTGGGAATAAATTTCAATTTTAAAAGGTCGAAAAAAATATTAATTTAAAACCAAAATGTTCACAGAACTTATTGTCGCGGTAACAGTAATTATTCTATGGTTTGTCGCCATGAGGTTTTATAGATTCAGGAGCGAGATTAAAAAAGAGAAAATCGAATGGTTGGCCATAGGCATTTTTGCCATTGGTTTTGGGATTCTTTGTTATGGAGTGAGAACGCTATTTGTGGATTTCCCTAAAATCGACACTTTCATTTATCGATTGGGCACGACAGTTCATATGACTTCATTCATTTTTTTGGGATACTTTATTTACCAGAATTACCTAAAAAACAAATTGTTGCAAAAGATATTGTTTGGACTGACAGTTATTCTTACCCTGCCGGTTTCTTATTCTTTAGCTTTTGCCCCTTTAAAACGAATTGTAAAACCAGCTCCCTTTGAACCCATTTCTATGCAGATGAGTAATTATCCTTGGAAAGATAATGTTTGGCGAAATATTTTCGTGTGGTACTGCATAGGTTTTTCGATTCTTTGGCTTTGGCTGGCTTTTTATTACAGCTTGAAAAATAAAACAGAAAAAGAGGCTAAAAATGGTCATTTGTTGTTAGGAATCGTTTTTTTAATTCCCTTATCTTTAACGATCGCTTTGATGCCTTCTATTGCCTCCAAACCTTGGTTTAAAGCCGATCCCAAACTGATTTGGTATGCCCAAGCGCCGAATACTTTCATCTTATTTTATATTGCTTTCTCAATAATCTTAATTTGGGTCGCTCATTATTTTATTGGAAAGAAAAACCAACTCGATGTTTCCTTACACTACGTTTTAGGAAGCATTTATTTGTTGTTCCCGGCAATGCTTTGCGTGTTTGTCACCCCAATTTTTGCCAGATTGCTTTACGTGATTGCAGGGGTTTTCTTTTATTTGGCTTTCCGCCACGAAGCAAAAATGGCAGAAAGAGAGTAAATAAAAATTAATTTTGATAAAAATTTGAGCCCAGAAAACAAAGGAAAAATTTCATATCGAATTTCGCTTTTTTGGACCATTTTGGTGTTGCTTGGTTTGTTATTTTTTGGATTTTTTTTGCAAGGTTATTTGTTGAATTTAAAAATAGCTCAAAGTCAATGCTTTGGCTTAGATTTTCGTGCTGTTTTTTTACAATTTCTTTTTAGCGACCTTTTCTTTTTTTTAGTAATTGTTCTTTGTTTTCTTGTTTTGCACAATACTATTGTTCGGCCCATCAAAAAATTAACGAAATTATGCCAGAAAATTAACAAAGGCGAATTAACAACAGAGGTTATCGAAACCGACATTCAAGAGATTCACGACTTAATAATCACTTTTACAAAAATGATTGAAGACCTAAAAAGGCATAGGAGTATTTTAGAGGAAACCAATAAAATATTGGAAATAAAAGTAAAAGCAAGGACCCAAGAATTAGAGAATTTGACTGCTCATTTGGAAGACACGGTCAAAGAAAGAACAAAAGAGCTAGAAAAAAAACTGCAAGAATTAGAAACCTTTCATAGGGTGGCTGTTGGCAGAGAATTAAAAATGATTCAATTAAAAAAAGAGATAGAAAGATTAAAAGCAGAATTAAAAAAATACAAAGATAAAACCCCATAAAAAGGTCGAAAAATTTAAAATAAAAAAAATGACAAAAAAACAATTCTTTCTCTTGGTGCTCATAGTTATGATTGCTGCTGTTTTTGGGTTTGCCTTCTGGAAGCTGGCAACTCCTCCTAAAAAAGAAACGAAAGTTTACACTATCGGTCTTTTGCAGATGTCGCCGACTGTTTCAGAAAATATGGTGGGATTCAAAATGGGAATGAGTGAATTAGGATACAAAGAGAATGTAAACGTTAAATATTTTTATCGAGATGCCGAAGGCGATTTGAAAAAATTGGAAGAATACGCCAACGAATTGGTAGCAATGAAACCCGATTTAATTTTTGTTAACACTTCGCCGGCAACAAAAATTATTAAAGAAAAAACCGAAGGCACGGGCATTCCGGTTGTTTTTTCAATGGTTGCTGATGCGGTCAGAGCTGGTTTTGTAAAAAGTATGCAAAGTTCAGGGAACAATCTTACAGGGACGATTTGTTCTTATATTGAAATTGCCCCAAAAAGATTGGCTTTATTAAAAGAAATCAACCCGAAAATTAAAAAAGTTTTAGTTTTTTATAGACCCGAAGATTTGAGCGGTGGCCCAGCAACTCAGAATATTTTGGCTGCAGCTCCAGATTTGGGAGTAGAAGTTGTTGCTGTTCCCATAGCAAAAAAAGAGGATGTTAAAAATTATTTAGATAAAATAAAACCCGGAGAAGTTGACGCGATGATGGATCCAGGAGATTCAATGGTTAATGCAGCTTTGGCTGAATGGGGGATAGCAAAAGCAAAGGAATTAAAAATTCCTTTGGTTATGCTTTCCAAAGGAGAGGCGGAATTAGGGGCTTTGGCATCTTATGGCGTTGATTATGTTGATTTGGGAAAACAAAGTTCTTTGATTGCCAATCAGGTTTTAAAAGGTATTCCTCCATCGGAAATTCCTGTTGAGACACCGCGAAAATTTATGTTTACGATTAATTTGAAAACTGCCAAAGAAATTGGTTTGGAAATTTCGCCAAAAGCATTAGAAAAGGCAGATTTAATTATTAAATAAATTCCAAAATTAAAGAAAAAATGCCCTCCAAACAATTGGAAGAAAAAGGAATTCCAGATAAAAATTTAATTTATTTGGCTTGCGTTTTGGTGATTTTAGGTTTGTTGGTCTTGATTATTATTTTAACTTTTTTTTGGCGGGTATCGCTAATTAACGATTTGAAAAAAAGATTGGTCAATTATCAGATTTCTGAAGTAAAAAGAGCGAGCGAAAGTATTGAGAAAGTTATTACAAGAGAGTTAGAAGATATTGAAAATTTAGCTTTTCAAGTGGCAATTTTGAACCAGAAAAAAGAGGATGTAGAAACTCTAATTTCTCGTTTTATGAATGAAAATATAGCCATTAGAGAAGTTTCGTTGATTAATCTTTCGGGTAGAGAAGAATCAAGATTTTCCAAAAAAGAAATCTTCAGTCAAAAGTTGGGTAGAGATTTTGCGTTTTTGGAAGAATTTGAGACCGCCAAAAATGGTATTCTCTACATTAGCCGAGTGAATTTTGACGAGAACGCCGAACCTTATCTTATTATCGATGTTCCAATAAGAAGGACAGAGGTTGAAAAACCTTCAGGAGTTTTGAGAGCGATTTTTTATCTTCAGGCTGCTTGGGCAGAAGTTTTAGAAACTCATATTGGCAGAACGGGTCGCATTTCGGTCGTAGATGATAAAGGAATGTTAATTGCTGACCCTAGTCCGGCACGGGTTTTGAAAAAGATTAATCTTTTGGATTTTCCTCCGGTTAAAGCAGTGACGAGAGGAGAATTTTTTTTGGGTGGGGAGTATTTCAATGAAAAAATGACAAAGGTAATAGGGGTGGGAGCTCCTATTAAAAGATTAAAATGGGGGGCGATTATTGAACAAGATTTAGAAGAATTCCAAGAACCGCTAAAGCCAATTAACGAAATGATAGTTGTTATTTTCTTTGGAACCTTTTTAATCTGCGGAATTGTTATTTGGCTGTTGAATACCATTGTCAAGGCAGATAAAGAATTGTGGAGACGATATACAGATTGGGAAAAAGCCCAGCAAGAAATTTTTGATGCCAAACAAATTCTGGAAATTAAAGTAAGAGCCAGAACCAAAGAATTAGAAGAATTAGCAAAGAGTTTAGAAGTAAGAGTGGATGAGCGAACCAAAGAATTAAAAGAAAAAGTAGAAGAATTAGAAAGATTTCATAAATTGACTGTTGGCAGAGAATTAAAAATGATAGAACTGAAAAACACAATAAAAGAACTTCAAAAAAAATTAGAAGAATTAAAGAAAAACAAATAAAAAAGGATGTGAGAGCGCGAACAAATTTGAGTGAATAAAAATAATTGAGAGTTTTGAAATTAAAATAAAATTTTAAAAACAATCCGCGGAGCTGGTTAAAGATTTTAAATTATTGTTTGGAAAGATGGAGTAAGATTCAAAATATTGATATCTTTCAAAATGAAGAAAAAAAATTTTAGTTGGCAAGAAATTATATTTGAACTTAAAAAAGAGAATATTTTCTTGCTGATTTTATTTGGAGAAAAATATTCTTTGATTCTTACTCCTTTTTTATTTATAATTATTTTAGTATTCGTGCTAAATAAATATTTAGTGAAAACGATTAAAAAAATATTAAAAACTGCCCCCAAAAAAGAGATTTTCAATTTCAAAAGAGATATCAGAGCTAAAACAAATTGTGTATCTATGCAGTTAAACTATTTTTTAAATCTATCAGATCAAAAAATTAAAGCAATTTTTTAAATTTGAAAATGATTTTTAAATTTAAATTTGAATTGAAAAAATTTAAAAAAAACATTAAAAAGTTTGAGAGAATCCAGAATTTATTCTTTAGAGAAAAGAAAAAAATGATAAAATTAAAAAATAGGGGAGAAATGTAATTTTTAAAATATGACATACATTCAAAGGATTATAATGGGTTTTGCCGCTGGAATTGGGAAAATGGGACCAGAAAGTCAGTTTATTGCTAATAAAGTAAGTTTTGTAGTGGGTAGAGAAATAGGAGAAGAAATGAAATTGAGGGGTATTATTTCTAATGAAATGGATTTTTTGCATATTTGGGAAAGATTAAATAAAGAATTGGAAATTGACCCCACCGCTATTTTTGAAGAGAAGAGTAAAGAAATAACAATTACTATTAAAAACTGTCATATTTGCCCTAAAAAAGTGGGAAAATATCCTTTGCCGGCAACTGCTTGCCCTATTGGGGGTATTTTGAGGGGAGTGTATTCTGTTTTGAGAAAAGAAATAGAAAGTCAACCAGAACTTGTGCCCGGTCAAATTTGTAAAATTATTCTTTTGAGATAAAATTTCAAAAATGGAAAAAGTTATTAAAAATAAAAGAATTAAAGAAATTGTTGAAGTTTTGGAAAAAGTTTCAAAAGGAAATTTTGATTCTTTTTGTTCGATCAAAAATCCTTCTCAACCTGATGAGATCGATACTGTAGCCATTGGCATCAATATGATGATTTCTGACTTAAAAGAAAGGATGAAAAAAATAAGAGAAATGGAAGAATTAGAAAAGATTTTTAAAATAAGAGAAATTGCGCGAAAAGAAGATATTGAAAGAAAGTTAAAGGCTTTAGAAGAATCGAGGGTGGCCCTAATGAATATATTAGAAGATGTTGAGGAAGAAAGAAAGAAGGCAGAGGAAGAAAAAAATAAAACCTTGGCTATTGTAGAAAATTTTGCCGACGGACTTTTGATGTTTGACAAAGGGAAAACTTTAATTTTAATAAATCCTCAAGCAGAAATATTTTTAGGGGTTAAAAGAGATAATGTGTTGAGCAAAAAAAGCGAAGCCTTAGCAGGTTTTCCCGAATTCAAAAAAATTTTCGACATTATAGGAACAGAAATTCAACCTTGTTTTAGAAAAGAGATTTCATTTTCAGAGAGCTTAATTTTAGAATTGACTTCTTTACCAATTTTTTTAGAAGGAGAAGGGATTGGTTATTTGTTAATTTTACACGATATTACCAGAGAAAAATACGTCGAGCAAATAAAAACCGAGTTCGTTTCTTTGGCCGCTCATCAATTGAGAACGCCTCTGTCGGCTATAAAATGGAGTTTGAAAATGATTTTAGATGGAGATTTGGGTCCCCTTCCAAAAGAACAAGCTGATTTTTTGCACAAAGCCCTTCTTTCAAACGAGAGATTAATTCATCTTGTCAACGACCTTCTTGACGTTACTAGAATTGAGGAGGGAAGGTTTATTTATAAATCAGAAGAAAAAGAAATCGCAAAAATTGTGGAGACCGTTTTCAACTCTTATCTGGATTTAGCCAAAGAAAAAGAGATTTCTTTGGAACTGGAAAAGTTAAAAGACGAATTCCCGTTAATAAGGGTTGATGAAGAAAAAATCAAATTGGCAGTTCAAAATTTAATCGAGAATGCAATGATTTACACTTTGCCGAAAGGAAAAGTAAAAGTAACCATGGACATAAAGAATGGAGATTTCTTTTTCAGCGTCCAAGATACAGGAATCGGAATTCCAAAAGAAGTGCAAGAAAGAATTTTTACTAAGTTTTTCAGAGCTTCAAACGCAGCCAAAATAGACACTGAAGGTTCAGGTTTAGGATTGTTTATCACAAAAAATATCATTGAAGCTCACGGAGGGAAAATTTGGTTTGAATCTGAGGAAGGCAAAGGAACTACATTTTATTTTACTTTGCCCGTTTCAAAAGAGAAAAAAGAAAATTATGGAAAGAGGGTTTGAAAAACCGCCTGAAAGCGAATTAGAGAAACTCAAAAAAGAGAATTTGGAGCTGAAAAAGAAAATTTCAGAATTGGAAAAAGAAAATTTCAGAATTGGAAAAAGAAAATTTGGAATTGAAAGAAAAAATTTCAGAACTGGAAAAGAAAGCGGTTTTTGACGATTTGACCGGAGCATTTAGGAGAGAGTTTTTTCAAGAAAAAGTTCAAGAAGATATTAATCAACTTTTAGAAGAAGAAGACAAGAGAAGAGAAGGGTATAGAGAGATTTCAATTTTGTTTTGCGACCTGGACAATTTTAAACAAATAAACGATACATACGGACATTCGAAAGGCGATCAAATTTTAAAGGAAGTGGTTCGGATTTTGAAGGAAAATTTGAGAGATACCGATGTTGTGGCGAGGTTTGGAGGAGATGAGTTTGTAATTGAGATGATGGGAGCGAATAAAGAGGAAGCAAAAAAGAGAGCAGAAGTTTTAAGAGATATTATTAAAGAAGAAATACTGGAAAAATTGGAAATTGAAGTTTCTTTGAGTTTTGGAATAGCTCAAGCAAAAAAAGGACAAAAACTTGAAAAGATTATAAAAGAGGCAGACAAAGCAATGTATTCGCAAAAGAAAAAAGGAAAGTTAACTTAAGAACTTTACCCAAAAACTTTAAAAAAATATGAAGATATTAGAAAAAAGAGGAATTGAAATTGTTCCTTGTTCAAGTTTAATTAGAGTTTCAAGGAGTAAATAATATCTAAAAAAGTGTTTTTAACATTCCCACATTTCGTGAATTCATGAACTCGTGAAGTGTCATCTTTTCGGTTAACAGATAAAAATTCTTTTGAGTCTGGCTGAAAAACCAGTTTTTTGTTAGAATAAGATAAAATATGAAAGAATATGAGTCAATTCCAATATGGGGTTTGGTTAATTATGATAGCGATTTAAATGTAGTTTTGAGTAAAGCGGGTAGAGATTATATAAGGGAAGAAATTTTAAAAAGATACGGCTTACTTAAAAATGCTTCAAAAGAAATTGGTATGAGTTATCGGCGTCTCATTGAGAATTTAAAAGGTAGAAGGTCAATGGATTTTTTCAAATTGATTCAATTGATGAAGAAATTGAATTTAAATAAACACATTATTGAAAAAGAGGTAGAAGGTTTAGTTATAAGGAGCATAAAAATAAAAAACGTTCATTTTCCGCTTCGGTGCGATCCTGTTTTCGCTTCCCTATTTATGAATTTGTTAGGTGATGGTGGTCTCCATAAAAGGAATAATACAGGCTGTTTTCATTACGGAGAGCCCGAATCTTATCAGTTAATTCAAGAAAAATTATCTTATGTTTTAGGGTCTACTCCATATCAAAAAGGCGAGCACATTCCAAAAGTTTTAGTATTTTTAATGATGAAATACTTTAGGGTTAATAATATTTCAACAAAACAAAGCGTATTCCCCAATAAACTACTTAAAGCTGACAAATTTACAAAACTTGCTTCCTTAACAGCTTTTATCAATGATGAAGGAACGCCTACAACTTCTTTTATTCAAATTTACTCTTCCAACTATAAATTGCTAAGTGGAGTTAGAATTCTTGCGCAAAGTTTAGGTTATAGAGTTAGTAAAGTTTCTCGTAGTAAAGATAAACATCGCAAAGCTAAAAAAACTTATTTATTTAGAATAAATTCAGTTAGAGAGTTTTATGAAGATTATAAAGAATTAATCAAGAAATATCCACAAACGAGATTGATAGGAAGAAAGGAGAGAATTCTTAGAATTTTAGATTTGATTTTGACAAGGCCAAAAAGAGATAGAAGAGAAACTTTAAATTTAATAATCAACGCTTTAAAAAGTGGAGATAAAAATATTTACGATTTAGGTGAGATCACTCAAATGACTCAGAATGGCGTTCGTAAATATTTAAAAGAATTGATAAATTCTAATCTAATTGAAAGGAAATATTCAGATTCCAAAACTCGTTATATTTATTCATTTTTGAAGTAAAGACATGCGCATAGGAATTGGAACAATGCCATTGGATTGGGGACGTTGTCCTCGCTGGTTGTTTGAACGGATGAAAAGATTGGCCAGAGGGATTTCTTTAGTAATTGTAGAAGAATTTGGATCCGAAGAATTTCTAGAAAGAATTTCAGATGTTGTCTGGCTTCAAAGTTTTGGAAATGTATTGGGATGGGATTGGAATAGTTCAGGATTAGGAATAGTAACTTTAGCTGCGTTAAAAGAAGGATTAAAAGGAATCGAAAAAGAAATAGGAATTTTCGTTTGTGGTGGAAAAAAAATTTCTCGGAAAACACCAGAAGAAATTCAAAGATGGGGAGAAATTTTAGGTTGGCCGCAAGAAAGAGTCAATGAATTAATTTATAGTAGTAAGATAGCGGCGAAAGTAGATTCGGCATTGATTCAAGATGGTTTTACCCTGTACGCCCATAATTTTATTTTTTCAAAGAAAGGTTATTGGTGTATTGTTCAGCAAGGTTTGAATATTAATATTCAGAAAGCTCGGCGATATCACTGGCTATCATCGAGCATTAAAGATTTCACTGAAGAACCACATTCTGGAATAGTTTCTGATGTAAAATTAAAGTCATTGAATTTGGTTGCTAAAGAAAGCAGAGAAAACAAAGAAATTTCTGTTGATATGGTGAGAGAAGAACCAAAAACATTTTTGAGAGATATTAGATTAATTTCTGAGAAACAAGATTCTTTAATGAAGCAAAAAAGATTGTCAGGATTTTGCGAAATGGAATTGAAAGATGTTGAATTTCACCATCACCCAGTTGAAAAAGAAAAATTTGATTTGAAAAGATTGAAGAAGACAATCGAAAAGGCACACTTTTTAAAACCAGAAAATTTTGAACAACTTTTAATGACAGAAGGAGTTGGTCCAAAAACAATTAGGGCCTTGAGTTTGGTAGCTGAAATAATCTACGGCGCAAAACCCTCTTATGAGGACCCTGCCAGATATTCGTTCGCTCACGGCGGGAAAGATGGCGTGCCCACACCGGTTAATAGAGAAGTTCTTGATTTTACTATATATTCTTTAGAAAAAATTATTGAAAGGGCAAAAATTTCAAAAAAAGAAAAAACAAGATGTCAGAGGCAGTTGGAAAAATTAAAAATGACTTAGGCTTGCTATCTGAATTTATTTTTTTTAAAATTTATTATTGATATTACAAAGGTCGAACAAAATTTAAAACTTTTATGGCCAAAATTTTAAAAGTATTGATCGGTTTTTGCTTTTTTGTTTTTGCAATGACAGTGATTTTTGCCCAAGCGCCTCAAACTGGAACTCCAGCATCATCTCAAACTGGGACATCATCTTTTGCCGGGAAAGAAGGGGCTACCACTACTATTAAAGAAAGAATAGAAAAAACAAGGCAATTTTTGCAAGTAAAGAGAAAAGATATTGAAGCTAAAATTCAAGCTCAAAGGGAGATTTTGAAAAAAAGATTGGCAAAAATAAGCGAACAAAAAAGGACAATAGTTGATAGAATTTACGTTCGAGTTCAAGAATTAAACAAGAGGATGACCGACCATTATCTGGATGTTTTAGAAAAAATAAATGAAATTTTGCAAAGGATTGAAATTAAAGCGGAAAAGATGAAATCTCAGGGAGTAGATACTGCAGAACTTCAAAAATCGATTGAAAACGCAAAAACAAAGATAGAAAAAGCAAGGCAGGCAGTTTTGACCCAAGCCCAAAAAATTTATCCTCCTCCTACAATCACTACTGAAAAGAGATTGAAATTGAATGTTGGAGTAACAAGAAAACAGCTTAATACCGATTTAAAATCAGTTGAAAGATTGGTAAAAGATGCAAGGGCAGCAGTTCAAAATTGCGCCATTTTGCTTGGAAAATTGTCCGAAACAAAACCTATCTCAACTTCAACTCCGCAACTTCCAGTTTCTACTTCTTCGCCTACCGGTTCGGCCATTGAAAGAACACCTTAAAAATATGGAATCAAAAAAAGAATCAAACCTTTTGCCTATTGTCAGCGGAGTGATAGTCATTATTTTATTGGTTTTTGGAATCGCGTACGTTGCCACGAAAAAACAAACAAAAACTGTTATTCCCACCCCTCCACCTCCACCTCCTCCTGCTCCTTCTGTGACTCCTTCTCAGCCGTCTACTCCTTCTCAACCTCCAGAAGATACTGTTGCTGCAATTCAAAGCGATTTGAATGGAATAACCTTGCTCGATATTGACCTTCAATTTGAAGAAATTGACGTTGATTTGAATTCCTTGTAAAGAAATTAAAAGAGAATAATTTTAAAAGATTTAGCCCTCTCCTTGTGGGGCTTTTTTAAATCATTTGAAATGATTTAAAAATTTTTTTGTAAATTTCTAAAATTTCTCTCGTTTTTTGAGGAGATAAATGAAAAGAAGGATCTTCTAAAATCGCCTTTTTAATTTCTTTTGCCTTTTTAATTTCTTCTTTATCTTTTAAAATCTCTTCTGGAATTTTATCCAATTCTTCCTCTAAATTTTCGCTAATATACTTTTCCGATTTTAAGAAATTTTCTAAGATCGAATCCGCTTCCAAAATTGCCAATTTTCTTTCTGCTTCAATTTCAGATTCGCCCTTCTCTACTATTTTTACCCATTTTTTAGCAAAAATTTTTGCTTGGTAGGGTTTATATGTTAAAAACTCTTTCAAATCCATCCAAAAAGCCCCCCTTGCCCATCCGACCCTTTTAAAAAAATATATAAAAAATACAAAAAACAAAATTCCGTAAATTAAAAATATTATTTTAAAAAGCAAAATGTAATTTTGCGCTTCTTTTGAGAGATTTTCAGGGCTAAAGAAAAAGTTAAAAATGTTGTTTATTATTTTGTCAACTAATGTCATAAATTTTTGCAATTTGAAAAATTTTTCTTTCTGAAAAAGAAGGTCCTATTATTTGCAATCCTGTTGGGAGGTCTTCGATAGGAATTGAAATAGCGGGAATGCCCGCTAAATTAATAGAAACAGTAAAAATGTCAGCAAGATACATTTTTAAGGGGTCCTCAATTCTTTCACCAATTTTGAATGGGAAAATAGGGGAGACAGGAGTAAAAATTAAGTCCACCTTTTCAAAGGCTTTTTCAAAGTCCTCTTTTATCTTTCTTCTTACCTTTTGAGCTTTCAAATAAAAAGCTTCATAATACCCTGCAGACAAAACAAAAGTTCCCAAAATAATTCTTCTTTTTACCTCTTTTCCAAAAAGCTTTCTGGTTTTAGAATAAACATCAAAAATGTCATTTCCTTCAATAAAATTGCCATATTTTAACCCGTCATACCTGGCTAAATTAGAACTAGCTTCAGCGCAGGCTAAAATGTAATAACAGGGTAGGGCGTATTCTGTGTGAGGTAAACTAATTTCTTCAAATTTTATTCCTTTTGCCTGATATTTTTTTATTGCCTTCTCAAAGACCTCTTTAACTCCAGCTTCTATTCCTTCAACTAAATATTCTTTTGGAATTCCAACTTTAATTTCTTTTTTTTCTTCAAATCTCTTTTCAATCTCAACGCTCGTTGAATCCAAAGGGTCTTTTCCTTTAATAATTTCAAAAACAATTTCACAATCCTTGACATTTTTTGTCATAGGTCCTATTTGATCTAGCGAAGAAGCAAAAGCAATCAAACCAAATCTTGAAACAGCTCCATAAGTAGGTTTTAATCCAACCACTTTACAAAATGAAGCCGGTTGTCTAATAGATCCGCCAGTGTCAGACCCCAAAGAGAAAAAGCAAAAATTTTTGGCTACAGCCACCGCAGAGCCTCCAGAGGAACCCCCTGGGACTTTTTCGAGATCATGAGGATTCCTTGTAATTTGGAAAGCAGAATGTTCAGTGGAAGACCCCATTGCAAATTCATCGAGATTTGTTTTGCCAACGATAATTGCTCCAGCTTCTTTTAATTTTTTGATTACGGTGGCGTCAAATGGAGCGACATAATTTTCCAAAATTTTTGACCCCGCAGTACATTTTAAACCTTTAACCAAAATGTTATCTTTTATCGCGCAAGGAACGCCTGCTAAAGAAGGCAACTTTTCTTTTTTCAAAATCATCTTATCTATTTTTTCTGCTTCTTTTAAAGCTCCTTCTTTATTCAAACTTAAAAAAGCTCCGATTTCTTTATCTTCGCTTTCAATTTTTTCAAAGAGGTTTTCTAAAAATTCTTTAGTGGAAAATTCTTTATTTTTTAATTTTTGTGAAAACTCCTCTATTGTTAATTTTTCAATCATAAGATTTTTTTTACCTTCAAAAAATCTCCTTTTCTTTCGCAAAAGCTTTCTTTTAACTTTTCTTTCATTTTTTCATCTTCAAAGATTTTTTCTTGATCTTCCCTTTCTACATTCTCCAAATCCAAAGGCTGAGAAAGGGGTTTTGCTTCTTTTAAATCTAATTCTTCGAGTTTTTTTACAAATTCTAAAATTTTTATAAATTCTTTTTGAAAGTTTTCAAGTTCCTCTTTCTCAAAATAAATTTTTGCCAATTTCGCCAAATGCTCCACATTTTCTGCCATCAATTTTATTCTAACAAAACTAATCCAAAAATCAAACTGATGATGCAAAAGTTTAATTTATAAATTAAACACAAGCAAAATCTCTTACAAATAAAGATCTCTTACAAATTAAAGAGGATTACAGCCATTAAAAAATTAATCTTTAAATTTCAATAAAACATAACTTTCGTAAAATTATTGTTATGGCAATAATTTTACGAATTCAAGAGATTTTGGAAATTGGGGGAAAATTTTTGCCTTCTAAATTTTAATTTTACAAATCTAGATTTTTAAATTTCAGCCTTACAAATCTCAATATTTTAACCCTACAAATTTCAATTTTGAGCTTTCAAAATATAAGTTTTTAATTTCCCAAAATTTATTTTTTTTAAAAAATTCGTGAAAAATTAATGTGCGATAATTTAAAGCGAACAAAATTTATTTTTTTCAACAAAAAATTTTGTGTCAATTAATTTTTATTCTGGTGAGGAGTTTTTAGTAAAAAAATTTAAAGGATTTTACACTCCTACAATGAGGGGTTCGGTTTCCAATAAAACTTCTTCCAATTCGTCTAAATTTTCCAAAACCATGCCAGCTCCCCTCACTACCGATGTCATTGGGTCGTCGAGCAAATTGGCTTTAATTTTTGTTTCTTTTTTGATTAGTTGCGCTAATCCTCTTAGTTGCGAGCCTCCGCCTGCCAAATAAATACCGTTTTTAATAATGTCTCCGATGAGTTCTGGTGGGGTTTCTTCTAAAACCGCTTTAATTTCGTCCACAATCGTTTTTACTGTTTTTTCTAAAGCTTTTCTTATTTCTTCGTCGTAGACCGTAATTTCTTCTGGCAAACCAGTAACTAAATTCCTTCCTCTTACTTGAATTTCTTTTTTTTCTTTCTGAGGATAGGCGCTTCCGATTTCAATTTTTATCCTTTCTGCCATTCTTTCTCCAATCAAAATTTTATATTCTTCTTGAATATATCTCATTATGTCTTCGTTCATTCTATCGCCTGCCACTCTTAAACTTTTTCCAACAACAATACCGCCCAAAGAAATCACTGCCATTTCAGTAGTTCCTCCACCAATATCAACAATAAAATTTCCCTCTGCCTCTTGGACCTGGATGCCAGCTCCAATGGCTGATGCCATCGGTTCTTCTATCAAATAAACCTCTCTCGCTCCGGCTGATTTTGCCGCATCCAAAACAGCCTTTTTTTCAACTTCGGTTACTCCAAAGGGCACTCCCACGATCACTCTCGGTCCAATAATTTTTTTTCTAACTGCTTTCTTAGTAAAATATTTTAACATTTGTTCTGTACTTTCAAAATCTGAAATTACTCCCGACCTTAATGGCCGTACGGCAACAATATGAGAGGGAGTTTTCCCGACCATTTTTTCAGCCTCTTTTCCTACCGCCAAAATTTGCCCTGTTTTTTGATTTATGGCAACGACCGAAGGTTCTTGAATAATAATTCCCTTGCCTCTTAAATAAACGGCTGAATTAGCGGTGCCCAAATCAATGGCTACATCGTCCTCCAAAAAAGAAACAATTTTTGAAAATCTTTTTGACACTCTCATTTTGTAAATTTATCAAAGAAAAAAAATTTTTTCAAGAAAAAAATTTTTTCAAGAAAATTTTTAATTTTTTGCTGCTTGACAAAAAATTTTGACCTTATAAAATTAAAATAATTATGGAAACACAGAAACTAAAAAGAATTCTTTTTCTTTCGTTGGTGATTTTTGGTTTATGCGTTTCTTTTTTTGCTCTTTCGAATTTACTCCAAAAAGAAGAGTCAATAAAGAAAGTAGTTTCCAGTCATCTTTTAGCAAAATTAGAACTTGATTATCCAGAAATTTTTGGTTTGAAACCGAACGAGACAACAGGCTTTGAATTTTTCAAATACATTTTTACTTTTGTTGTTTGGTCGTTGGGCTTTATACTTTTTATTGTTATTTTGTATTATGCCGTTAAATGGTATACTGCTGGAACGAATATTGAACAAGCAGTGCAGGCAAGGAAAAAAATTATCAACGCCTTTTTAGGAGCGATTTTTATTTTAGGGGTATGGGTTTTGCTCAATATTTTGGGGCCTTTCGCTAAAATTAAAATAGAAATTCAAAAGCCCTCCAAAGTTCCAACTCAAACAGTAGTTCAAAAACCAGAAAGCGCTAAAATTGTGGTAGCAAAAGAAATTCCTCTTGGTTCATTAATCACGGATTCGGAATTAATTTCTGCCAAAGAGCCTAATAATAAATCTTCTTTCGAGAACCTGACATCATTCCGAACTTTTGGTGTGAGCTCTAATAAAAAATGTGAAATTGAATTCGGAATAGGAGAGGAGGAAGGATTTTTGAGAGATGGTGTCCCAAATAGCGACGCTTGTTATAACTGGAAAGAAGCTTTAGTGTCCGACCAAGAAAGAGAGCAATTGAAAATTAGCGCCGAAAAGTTTGCATCATCAACTTCCAGAAGCAATTTTCAAAGACAATACAATACCACCATCGACGAAGTTAAAGCGGCAATAAATTCTGTTTATGAGAAATACTGCAAAGATTGTCTCGAAGGATGTCCGCCAGATAGCCCAGGGTTTACCTGTGATGCTTCTTGTCAATCAGAATGTAACAAATTAAAAAATCTTAAAAACGCAGCCGAGAGTTTTAGCAATAACAAAGATTACGACCCGGTAACGTCTAAACTAGAGCAAACAAGAGAGGGGGTAAAAGCTGTAGAGGGGGTAGAAGCTTTGGCTGTGGAGGGGACAGAAGGTGCGAAAGGGGCGCTTGATGTTCAAATTGGGTCTGAGCATTTCTCTCGCTTCAAGAAAGAAGATTATACTGAAAACGGAAAAAAAGAGGTTGAAAATATTGCCAACTTGAGCAAACAAATAGATTGTTCTCAAATAGAAAATTGTCCGCATTGTCCTCCACCTCCCACAGTAAACGCTTCTGAAAAAACTTACGCCTCAGTCAGCTCCGGCGGAGATTACAGTTGTGGCGATATGAAGAGCGTGATTAAAGATTTTGAAAAGGGATACGGAATAAGAAAGGCAGGATGGGATATAATAAAATCAGCCCACGATATTACTAATAAGGTGGCTCAATACACAAAATTGATAGAAGAAAAAGAAAGGAAAAGTGGAAGCGATTATTTATATGAAGGAACAAACGCCCAAACAAGAATTGATAGAATTTTGGCAACCAATAACCTTTTAGAGTTAAAAACAGATTTCGCCCAAAATTTAGCCTTAACCACGGGCGCTATTTCTGCAGCCATCACTGCCTTGTTAGTTGGAGGTTGTCATTGTTTTGAGTGTATATCTTGTTGTGGAGCTTGTCCGGGCGATGCTTGTTTGTTTGTGAGACCTTTGCTTACTGCTCTTCAGGTTGCCTTGGGTATGTGCATTGTAGCAATACCACCGGTATCAATGCAGGTGCAAAAGGAGATTAACAAAGAAATGAGCGAAAAAGAAGGGTTAAGGAAAAGTTTCGAAAAGCTTACCCAAGGGTTGGTAATGGCAGAAAAGGAAATTTTTACTTGTCAAGGCGTAACTAAAAGGGGACAATTTCAACAGTTATTTTCAGCTGCCGAATTTTCAAATTACAAAAGCGAGGCAGAAAAAAAAGGATACAAAATAGTAATTCAAAAAATTTGGCCCAATATTAATCCGGTAAACAATCCCTTTACTTTTTATTGTGTAACAGGACCTCTGATAGATGGAATTTCTGATACTCAAGATCCTAACAATTTACAAAATTTAAAATTATACTGCGACAAAAGCACAGAGAGCGAGGCGGGAGAATTAATTGACAAGATTAAAAAAGTGGTCAAGGCAGACAAAGAAAACATGTTAAAAGAAAAAAGTGAAGAGATTAAAAACGCTCAAAAAATAGTGAACGAAATGAAAAGAATGCATAGCGGGTTTGAACAAGATTTAAATAACGTTAAACCAGATTTAACCGATGCAGATTTAACAAGCATCGGAGAGAGATTGCAAAACCTCCCTGGCGATCAGTTCGTTAATATGCTCGGAAAACTGCCAGAAGTTTATGCCAAGCAGGCTATTGGAGAGATTTTTGAAAATGTTGGAGCCAAAGACTTAAAAAACTTTTTTGTTGGCGCTTTTGGAGTGATGAGTGATGACGCTTTTAAGGGAATTTTCACAAAGTATTTATCTTCGATGATGGATGACGAAGTGAAAAGGTTTTCTTTTGCTTTCTTGAGTTCTGTTCCAGAGAATAATTTGAAAACAATATTAATTAACGGCTTTAATTCTTTCCCCGCAACAAATCTGAAAAATTTCTGGGGTAACAGCTTTAAAAATTTTACCGACGTGCAAAAACTTGTATTTTTCTCAAATTATTTTAGAGACGCTAACGATGACAAGGTAGAAAACATTTATCCTTATTTAACCAAAAATCTTTCGGAATCAGAAAAAAGAAAAATGCTCAAGAATATGCTTGAGGTGACCGATCAAATAACGATTAGAAACATTTTAAACCCCTATATTAAAATTACCTTAAACCCTATAAAAAATCCGAGCTCGAATCATTTAGCAAAAGTACCAGAAGTGGAAGCCTCTTCAATGGATGAATTGGACCTTGACGTTGTTATTGCTAATATTCCCCCTGAGGATTTAGATAAAATTTTTGAAGAGACAAAAGATTCATTAAAATCGAAAAGACTTTTAAATGGGGGACTGGGAAATGTTTCTCCAGACATTTTAGAATCTGCTATTTTGAACATACCAGAATCTGAAATAAAGGACTTTACGATGCATTTTTACGAGGCCATAGAGCCTCCCGACATTAAAGATTTTGTTTTAGACAATGTTTTAGAGGCTGATCCAACTTTTTTCCAAAAATTTACGCAAGATTTGCCCAAAGATCAAATGAAAAATCTAATTTTAAATCAAGGATTAATGGCTCTTTCTGATTCTGACGCCCGAGATGTTTTCATGTTAATGCACGAATTTCAAAACAAAGATCCAAGAAAAGTTTTAAATCCTCTCTTTTTAAAATACCTTCCTCAAGATAAAGGTTCTCTTTCTTCGGGAATGAACGCCCTTCAGGCGGCGGGAATGCTTGGGCAATTTTTAAAGGAGGCAGCTTCTCTTTTTAATTTCAACATTGCTGGAGAGGTTGGAGGGTTAATTAAAGACACCGTAGATAAAATAGGTTCTTTTATTGGCATAGAAAGCCTTTCACGGGTAGTGAATGATATTTTAGGAGTGGTCAAGCCGGCAATGGAAATTTATAAGTTAGCAGGGTTTGTTCAAGATATTTTCAAACAGATTCCAAACCTTGCCGTTCAAGGCATTTTAGAAAACGATGTCCTCAAAAACATTCCTTATCAACAACTTTTGGTAGGGATGAATGATTTCTTAAAAACGCTTCCCCTAGAAGAACTAAAAAATGTATCGAGAGAAGTTTTTAAAACTCTCTCTTTAAACGAACTCCAAGGGACGTTCGGAAACATTATTAACGAAATTCCAGTCCAAGAAATAATGGTTGCCTTGAGAACTGTCGCAAGCACCCTTCCCTTGAATGATTTAAAGGCTTTCTTAAACACGACTTCTTTTGATAATAAGGCGAAAATTTTCCAAAACTGCATTTATCTTTATTTGCCAGACGAAGAAAAAGAGCAATGGAAAACCATCAAATCTGAACAAGAATGGAAAATCTTTTCAGATAGAATTCAGTCAAAACAAATAGTGGTTTGCGCTTTCAATTATCTTTCTGAAGAGGAACTTAGAAAAATTTTTAAAGATTCTTATCCTAAACTTTCAAAAGAAAGTTTATCTCACATTATGTTGAGCCTTCCGTATGTTAATGCCCATCTTGATCAATTCTTAAATAGACTATCAGCTAATGCCCTTCGGAACATTTTAGGGTCCTTCCCAGAGAGACGACTAAAAAACTTCTTTGACATTATATCTCGAAATTTCCCAGAGACTTTATTAAGGTCTTCACTTAACCAGGCTCTTTCTTTATTCCAAAATTCTGCCAACAATCTTATCAAAGAACTTTTAGGCTTCCTTCCAAAAGATGCTTTAAATAGTTTGGTAAAACAACTTTTATCAGCCTTTCCGGCAAAAGAACTTGGGAATCTTGTCAATAGCGTATTAGGTGAGCTTCCTACTCAATTTTTAGATTCAGTATTAGGACCTTTAAAGGATATTTTGGGACCTGTTTTCTCTATACTTACTGGTGGACCTGGTTTAAAACAAAATGCTTTGATAATGCTAAAATATCCGACAGAATATTTAACCGCCTGCCCAAGATGTTGTGTCGCTCCCTGTTGTGCTCCTAAGTGTCCTTGTCCTTGTGTGGGAACGCCAGGACCTCTTGTAGCATGTTCTCCAGCTCCAGTGCTCTTGAGAATGGCTTTAATTGCTGCCAACGTTGCCAAAATCACCTTCTTTAAAGGTGAAACCAACAAAGCTCTGCATACAGATAACAGGATTATCGACCAAAAAATTAAAAAAGATATTTGGCCAGCGTCAACTTACAGTACCAAAAATTTTGCCTCGCCCCAATGCATTACAAAAGAGCCAGGACGGGAAGGCTATTTAGTAAAATGCGACGATGCTTTAAGATATGGGTGGGTTGAAAGATGCGACCATAAATTTAATTTTGTTTGTTGTAGTAAAAAATAAAATTTGTTAAGATTGGAAAAATGATTCTGGAGGTTTTTGCTCAAGTCAACAAAACTACGTTCCCTACAATAGGAGGTTTAAAAGCACCAGGAAATATAAACGAGCTTATCCAGTATGTTTTTGGAGTAGTACTGGTCATTTTGGGAATTTTGATTTTTTGGAGGTTGATTCGAGCTGGCATTGCTTGGATGTTGGCTGGAGACGAGCCAACAAAGGTTCAACAAGCAAAATCTATGATTTGGAATGCGTTTTTGGGGGCTCTTTTGATTCTTGGGGCTTGGTTAATTTTAAACACCATTTCTCCTTCATTGACTAATCCAAACGTTGACATACCTTCTCCAATACAAGTTACTTTTGAGGAGACAATGCGAAACAATAAAGGTATTGTCCTTTGCAAAGGTGGCAATATAACTCAAGAAAACTGCATTAACATTACCGAAGGGGCAGATAATATAAAAGATTTTATTGATCAAGGTTATACACAAATTAGAGGTTTTGGAGACGGACAAAATTATGCTATTTTTTTTAGTGAACCACTGGCTACCGTAAATAAACCTGGTTCAGCTTATAAGGTGGCTGTTTGGACAGAATCCGGAGGAGGCGATAACCCAAATTTAAGCGGAATGCAATCTGTTATTGCGGGTAAAGTTAATCCTTCTGGGGGAAACAAAATGGAGGTTATTTTATGTTCAAGGCCAATGGTAGATATTCCAAAAGGCGAAGAACAACGATATTGTCAAACTTTTTCCGCTCAAGGAGAAATTCAAAAACTTTCTTGTACAAAAATAGAGGTTTGCAACGAAGTAAGAGAAATTAAAATAAATACTAAAGGGAAATTGTTACTTACCCAAGACTCAAATTTTAATGGATACGCATTATATTTGGAAGGTCCAAGTCCCAATATTGAGGTTGGTGGTGTGGCGCCTTCTGGAGTTTGGGCAAAGCAAGATAAATGTATTAAAAAGAATCAAGAAGTAGATTGTACAACACTCCTGAGTTCAGGAGAAAGTGAACCAATTAACTACCTTCCCTCTTATATTACAGTAGGATCAATAATGTTAATTCCGCCAGAAAAAGAAAAATGAAAAGAATACTTGTAAAAATAAAAAATAAAAAAATTTTTCTTTCTTTTATTTTTCTTTTGCTTTTTATATTTTTCCCTTTTTCTGCAAATGCTTTTTCTATCTTTGATTTTTTTGGCAAGCTTATAGGTTCAATAAGTCTGGGTGGGATAACGCAACTAGCTGTAAACGTAATTATAGCAATTGCTTTTTTTGTGCCATATATTATAGGCCGATTTTTTTTAGCCTTGAGCATTGCTTTTTTAGGAGGTGTATTTGCTTTTATGTATAACTTAAAATATAGTTACAGCGGGACCGACAATCCCTTAATTAAAGCAGGCCTTCCAGTAACTCAGGGTCTGGCTGGCATTATTATTATTTTTGGTTTTTTAGTAATAGGTTTGGCAACTATTTTAGGTATTGAAGAATACAGGGCTCAAAGAAAATTTCCGGTTTTGATTATCTGCGCTATTTTAATTTTTTTTGCAAATGTTTTATGCGGTTTTGTCATCGATACTGCTAATATTATTATGTTCAATTTTCTTGAGAATAACCAATTTATGAACTTGAAGAATGTTTTGGAAGGTAACTTTTTGGCTATTTTTGGTAAGTTTAATGACTTTGGCACGTTAGTGAGCTCACTGACTGATTCGTCATTTTTAGTTAAATTAATTACGATAATTATTTATTGTTTTTTGGCAGGATTAATTATTTTTATACTTGGACTTGTTTTTCTCGTTCGGGTCATTGCTCTTCCTGTCTTTGTTGTTTTGTCTCCGTTGGCGATCGCTTCTTATGTTGCGCCTCAAATTCCGAAAATGCCACAATCTATGTTTGGCCATCGACAATTTTTTGATTGGTGGTTAGAACAGTTTTTGCAGTGGTGTTTTCTCGGGGTGACAGTTGCCTTTTTTTTATATTTAAGTAGTGTTTTATTGGCTCAAAAAGATATTTTTCAAGAAATTCCATTTTCAGGGGGTCAGCCCACTTCGCCTATCTCATCAGAGCGAACGGAAGGCGAATCGGATGAAGGCAATAATTATCTTTTACCTTTTCTTCCGCATTTTAACGAAGAAAAAGTTTTTGCTGGCAAATTAGAAATCAAAAAGTTCCCAGCAGATGTTTCTTATTTGGCTCTTTCTGAAGACGGAAAATTGACCGAGTCTCAATTATCACCAAAAGATTACGATCAAAAAATTCTTGCCCAAAATACTCAACCGCAGGCAAGTGACACAAAAGACGAAATCCCCTTCTTTAAAGCCATTGCTCCGTATTTTGGTGCCCTTTTCATTTTGTATATGGCTTTACAATTAGGTTTTACGACGGCTGCTTTCGGTGCAGCGGGGGTAGTGGCGTTTGGTAACAGAGTAGGAGCAGCTGTAAGAGGAGAAGTAGGGAAGAGAATTGGAGCTGGAATGAGAAGGTTGAGAACTGCTGCAGGAGAAAGAATGGCAAAGTCAGAAAGGCTTCAAAAATTTGGAGAGAAAATAAAAGCTGGTTATCAAAAAATTCCTGCCCCAGTAAGAACGGGTTTAGAGTATGGTATCGGAAGGCCAATTTATGCTGTTAGAAAAGGGATAGGAATGGCGACTAGTTTCGAATATGCGGGAGTGCTTGAAGAATCAAAAAAGAGGTTTGCTGAAGCAAAAGAAAAATTTAAAAAAGAAGGAGCGGATGCAAAAAAATTAGCTCAAACGATTTTAAACCCTTTTATGACTTTAGAAGATAAAGCCGCTGCCTGGGCATTTGCAAAAGAAACCGGTCAATTTGGAAAAGTAATCGGAGCTTTAAAGGGGCAAGGTAAAAACACTGAAGAATTACTCGTGGACCAAATTAAAAAAATTGCCCCCTTTAACCCAGATGTAGCAAAATCATTAGTCAGAATAAACCCTCATTTAGCAGAAGAAATTAAACAAGGGTTATCAAAGAAAACAGCAGAAGCTATAGGACTAAAAGATTTAACTCCAGAGGAAGAAGAAGCGAAAATTACTTTACCTATGAAAATTTTAATGCAACTTACGCCAGAAGAATTTGTGAGCGTGAATCCTGAAGCTCAGAAGCATTCCGAGTTTCAAACATATTTAAGTTCTCCTCGTGTAAGTGTTTCTCAATTTAGAAAATTTTTGGAACAGGGAGATCCTGAAGCGGTGGCAGATTTTAAAAAAATTGTAAAAGAGAAATTGGGAGGATGGAATTATTTTGAAGGAGCTAATAAACCTGTATGGAACTGGATCAAACATTCTCCTGCTGTTCATGATTTAGGTATATTGCGCGAGGAAGAAACCGGAACAAAAAAACTTATTACAGAACCTACTGAAGAAGCATTCGAAGAAGCGCGAGAAGGAGCAAAAAGAAGGGGTGAAAGATTTGGATAAAATAAAAAACTCTCCCTAAAAGGGAGAGCTTTTTTAAGGAGCTTTTTATTTTTGTTTCTTCTTCTTTTCCTCCTCCCATTCATATACTAGTTTCCTTGCATATTCTGTTTTTTCTGCATCCGTCATTCCTTTCATTTTTTCTGCATGCGGATTTTTTTTCTCCACTCTCTCTACTCTCTCTTCCCTTTTTTCTTCCACTCTTCCTTTCATCGCTTCCATTCCTGCAGCAATTCCCGCTGCAATTTGAGCTGCAATTTTTCCAAAATTACTTCCAAAATCACTTCCTTCACTGCTAAAATGAATGTGTTTGTACGCTCCCCGCTTGATAGCCATTTCTTTTTCTATTAATTCCTTTGCTATTTCCAATTTCTCTTTGTGTTCCCTCGCAAATTTTTCCAGAGCTTCTTTCACTGAAAGTTCCGGATACAATGATTTTGCGATAGCTCCTACAGTTTCTATCGTTCTTTGCTCAGATTCCCACGGCGCAGCTTCTGCTTCTTTCTTTTCTATTTCGTACAAGGCAAGTTTCTTTTTCAATTCTTCAGGTAATTCTATCTTTTCAATTACGATGCTGAGACCCTTTGCAGAAAATCCACTAAGAATAAGTTCCCCTTCTGAATCTGTAAGATGTTTTTTTAATTCCGCTTCGACTTCTTTCTTTTCAGTCAACAAAGTACCGTATGAAATTCTACCTACTGTAGTACGCACAATGCCCTCAATTATTCCTCCTATATATTCTTTTAATCCTTCTTCCGATGTAGGGATGTTATTTCGTCTTATTATTATCAGCGGATGAGTTTCTTCCTCTTCATCTTGAATTTCTTCTACCTTTTTGCTCTTTTTCTTTGCAATTTCTTTTTGTTTCTCTTCAGGAAGTTCTTTAACTGTTCTTTTTTCTCTAGGAAAGTTCACATACGCAGTCACATTCACGGTTATTGGTATTCCTTTGTAACTTTCGGAATTTTCTGGTTCATCTTCTTTTTCTGTCTTATCTGATATTTCTTCCGCCCTTTCCTTCATTTCTCTTGCAATTTTTTCTTCATTAGTGAAACAATCTACCTTATACCCAAACGCAAATCGAGTTTTAGGATAAACTATCAATTCGTCAATAAAAGGAATAATCAAATTCAATCCACTATCCCGAAATTCTATCGGATTTCCAAACCTTTCAAGAACCGCCATTTCATCCCCTTTTAAAATTCTTACACTTTTGAAAACGAGAATTATTAATACCAATCCTACAAATATCCAACCTAACATTTTTTCACCTCCTTTTTTTAATTTTAATTTTCTTTACTTCCTTTATTTTAAATTTACCAATTTTTTTTATTTTTGTCAAGTAGTTCATTTTCTTGGCTACAATGATACTAGGCATTCCTTTTACGCAACTTTTAAATTTTTTTTGTTGATAATATTTTTGATTTTAAATTTTAAATTTGATAAACTAAAATCAGTTTTGAGGCAATACAAGTTTTAATAAAATTTGAAATAAAATTTGAAATAAAGTTTTAATTTAGAGATTCTTCAAGAGTAACTTATGGAGAAATTTTCAAAAAAATCCGCAATAAAGTTTGGGTGGGAAATTGCAAAGAAAAAAATTTTATTTTTTATTTTTTTGTTTATTTTAATTTGGGTGTCGCCTTTTGTTTTGGATTTTTTGTTCCGTTTGCCAGTTGTTTTTCTTTTAGCCATAACAAAAAAGCAATTTTTAATTTTTAATGCTATTTTATCATTATTTGGAACTTTGGCAATATTTTTACTTTCTTCAATTTTTTATTTAGGGTTAATAAAAATTTCGCTCAAATTTTTCGATAACGAAGAACCAAAATTTTATGACTTAATTTCACAATACAAACTGGTTTTTAGATATATTTTTGCTTCAGCTTTACAGAGTTTAATTGTTGTTTTTGGACTTTTATTTTTCATTATTCCTGGAATTGTTTTTTCGATAAGGTTTGGGTTTTTTGGCTATTTGATCGTCGATAAAAATTCAAAAATTATTGAATCCCTAAAGAAAAGCTGGGAAATTACAAAGGGAAACACTCTGAATTTATTTTTGTTTTATATTTTATTGGCATTGATTGACATTTTAGGGCTTTTGGCGCTAATAGTTGGGCTTTTTTGGGCCATTCCGACTACAATGTTAGCTGAGGCATTCGCATACAGGAAATTATCTGAAAATTTAAAGGTCCAAAATCAAGAAAAAATTTTATGAAAGACAAAGTCGTTTTAGTTACAGGGGCAGCTCAAGGAATTGGAAGGACGATTGCTTTGAGATTTGCAAAAGAGGGGGCAAGGTTAGCTTTAAACGATATTGAAACTCAAAAAGAGAGTTTAGAAAAATTAAAAAAAGAAATTGAGGAATTGGGAACAGAAGCTAAATATTATTTTGCGAATGTGGCAAGTTACGAAGAAGTGGAAATAATGATAAAAGAAATTGAAAAAGATTTTGGAAGGCTTGATGTTTTGGTAAATAACGCAGGAATTATCAAAGATAGAACATTGGCAAAAATGACTCCCGAAGAATGGAAGGCGGTTTTAGACATTGATTTGACAGGGGTTTTCAATTGTACAAAATGTGCTTTACCTTTGATTGTGGCAAACCAAGGATCGATAATTTCTATTTCTTCTGTGGTTGCTTTAGAAGGAAATTTTGGGCAAACAAATTATGCTGCAGCAAAAGCTGGAATTATTGGCTTTACAAAAAGTTTGGCAAAAGAATTGGGTCGATTTGGAGTAAGAGTTAATGCTGTTTGTCCGGGATTCATCGAGACGAAAATGGGAGAAAGTGTTCCAGAAAATATCAAGCAAGGAATAAAGCAATTGACAGCTTTGGGAAGATTTGGAAAGCCCGAAGAGGTAGCAAATTTAGTTTTCTTTTTGGCAAGCGATGAGGCTTCATTTATTACTGGTGAGGCAATAAAAATTGACGGAGGTCTGGCAATTTGATTTTTCAATGAAAAATACGAAAATTGAGTCCATCAAAGCAAGAGAGATTTTAGATTCAAGAGGAAACCCAACGCTCGAAGTGGAAATAAAAACAAGACTTGGCCTTTTTTTTGCTTCTGTTCCTTCCGGAGCTTCAAAAGGAAAGTTTGAAGCGGTAGAATTGAGAGACGGAGGAAAAAGATATTTTGGGAAGGGGGTAAAGAAAGCAGTCAAGAATGTTAACGAGATTATTTCAAAAAAATTAAGGGGATTTAACGTAATCAGGCAAAAAGAGATTGATCAAACTTTAATTGAATTGGATGGAACCGAAAACAAATCAAAATTGGGAGCCAATGCTATTTGTGGGGTTTCAATGGCGGTTTGCAGAGCAGGAGCTCAAACAAAAAAAATTCCCCTGTACAAATACATTAGAGAACTTTACGACTCACGACTCACGACTTACGACTTGCCAAGACCTTCCTTTAATATTATCAACGGGGGGGCCCATGCCGGTAACGATTTGGACTTTCAAGAATTTATGGTTTGTCCAAAAAGTAAAAGATTTTTTGAGAATTTAAAAATCGGGGCGGAAATTTATTATGGGCTTAAAAAAATCGTGTCGAAAAAATATGGAAAGTTGGCAGTAAACCTTGGAGATGAAGGAGGTTTTGCTCCGCCCATTAAAGAACCGCAAGAAGCTTTGGAGTCAATTTTGAAAGCAGCGAAGGAGTTAAATTATGAACATAAAATTTCATTTTTTTTGGATGTGGCTGCTTCTCATTTTTTTGATGGAAAAAAATATAAAACGCGCTTCGGGAATTTTTCGGGAGAAGGTTTGATAAATTTTTATTTGAAGCTGATCAAGAAATATCCCATCGAAGGAATAGAAGACCCTTTCGCCCAAGACGATTTTAAAAGCTGGAGAAATTTTAACTCACAACTTACAACTCATAACTTACAACTGATCGTAATTGGCGACGATTTAACAGTTACAAACCCAAAGCGAATAAAAATGGCAAAAGGGGATGGGCTTTGTAACGGGGTTATTATAAAAATAAATCAAATCGGAACTGTGAGCGAAGCCATAGAAGCTACAAAGTTGGCAAAATCTTTTGGTTGGAAAGTTATGGTTTCTCATCGGTCGGGCGAAACGACCGACGATTTCATTGCAGATTTTGCCGTAGGCATAGGGTCGGATTTCATTAAAAGCGGGGCTCCAGCAAGAGGGGAAAGAGTGGCAAAATATAATCGACTCTTGCAAATTGAAAACGAGATTTTAAAATAAATTTTTTATTTTTCTTCCCATCTTGCTTTTTTAAACTGAGAAGAAAGATAAGGTGTAAAGACCGGTGGGTTATAAAGAAGGTTTTGGTCAACATAAGTTTCTCTATTTATGTATCCTGAAATAATGTGTCCTCCCAAATTAATCCATTGAGTTCCCACTCTTCCAGAAGAAATGATAGAGCCTTTAATGGTTAAGCTTTCTTTAATATTATTTTGATAATGATTTCTTGAAAACCTTCCTTTTTGGGCGATGAAAATTCCGTTTAATGTCATATTATTTGGAGAATTTGGCCCAATGAAAATGTTCCTTTCTCCAATTAAGGTTAAACCGTCATTCCCGCTTCCTGCATATTGCAAGCTGTAATTTAGAATAACATCAGTATCTTTATTTGTATCTATTAGATTTGCGGAAGCTAAGACCACTTTTCCTTTTATCGTTCCTTCAGGCCACAGATTATCTTCGACAAAAATTGCCGAGCAAGAATCGGGAACGTTGTATGTTTGATAAATATATTCTGAAGTGATGTTAAAATAATTCCACTGATAGTATCCATTAACAGAATTTCCGCAAGAAGGAAAACCGTCATCTTCTAAAGAATAAGCACAAGTGGCTGAAAGAGCAGTGATAATTCTTGCTTCTACTTTTGCCTGTCCGTTAGCATCAACAAAAAATCTTAAATGCCAACCCCTGCCTTGAGGATTAATTTGATTTGAGGGTGGCAAATATATTCCTCCTAAATTTTGGGCTGCGTTTTTAATTTGGGAAAGGTCAGCGGTGATGCCCACAAAATCAAATTGAGGAATGGGGTAGGAAAATAAATCTCTGTTTGAATTTCTAGTAGTAGAGAACACTCCAGGGCAAATGCATCTGTGATTTATTATTTGACATTCTGGAGGGCAAAGACCTTGGCCATAGCCTACTCCCTCTGGTCCGCATCCGAAAGAATCAGTGCATTCCCAGTTTTCTTGGGCAGAGGTAACAGTTGATACATTCGTTCCGTCAAACCTTATTCCACCGTTTGAATGATAAGGACCGCGAATTACATGGTCTGGCCCCACCCAAACGTTTGAATTTAAAACGTAGGCGTACTTTGCGACCGATTCTCTAGCGTAAAGTACTGAAATCTTTTTTGTAATTTCCGGAAATTTATAGGTCCAACCAGTAGAAACAATTTCGTGCGAAATAATTTGATTACAATTTGAATTGGTTTGGATTTCAATTTTGAATTTTCCTATAGCCGTTCCGTTAATATCTGTGTAGTCTTTTTCAAGGTCGCAATTTATCGCGTTATTTATACACCATTTATAATATTCGATCCCTGCCTCGGCAATGTCAAATGCTTTATTGGAAGCCGTTCTTTTTTCGATTAGATTTAATTCAAAAATAATAAATCCAATAATTCCGCTTACTAAAATTAAAGCAACCATTCCAAGAACTAAAGCATAAATTGTAATCGCTGCTTTAAAAGTAGGAAGTTCAAAACTGGAAAAAAATCTTCGCTCAAACCCTTCATTAGGGTTAAAATTAACAGAAATTCTTATTTTTCTTGTTTGATTAGACAATTGAAACATTTTTTCTTTAGGAAATTTTTTTATAATTTCATAAATTGTCAGCATTAATTTATGTGCTTTCTGCCAAATTTTTAAATCTGTAAAATTAACAATCTTCTTTTCTTTTTCCATATTTTTATTTTAACTCCCATCTTTTAACTTCCATTTTCCAGCTTCTCATTCATTTTTTAAATTCCTCAATTCTACAAAGCTTTGCAATTGATATTCAACTGGCGGGCGGTTTGGGTCAACATTTACAACTAAAAAAACTTTCATCACTTTTGTGTTTGCTAACCTTGCAGGATAACTTTCAATTTTATTTCCGTTTTCATCGTAATACTCAAAAATTGGGGGGGCGTTTCTAACATAAGGAGTAATTATAGAAATTTTTTCTTGCTCTAGGGGATAAGTTGGGGGGGTACCTGTGGCTTTTATCACTCCTCTTTTTAGTCTTGGTGTTTGCGTTTCTTGAGCAATGGTCAGCTCAAACCTTGCCTTAAAAGAAAATGGTCCTTCGCTATCTGAACAAAATCTATTCACGCATCTTGATTCTTGATTAGAATTTGGGCACGAAGCTCGAGCTTGAATGTTTAAAACACCATCTTGGGCTAAGGTAAAAACATTGACCGTAGTTGCGCCTTCCCAATTTCCAGGACAATAATTACATCCTGTATTGCACAAATTTCCAAAGTTTTGTCCGTCAATTGTTATCGTAACGTATTCATTATTTGAATTTAAGTCGCCTTGAACGGAAATTCTAAGTTGAGCCGAGATTAAATTTCCGCTCAAGAAATTTGAAAAGGAAACAAGACAAGAACCGTCATAGTTTGTCTCTGAACTTTTGCATTCCAATGTTCTTGTTTCTGTTTGAATTTCTCCTAAAAAATATCTTACTCTTTCTGTCTTGCCGTCTCCGTCAACATCAGAATAAAAAATAAATTCTTTATCTCCTGCTTTTTCTATTGGATAAGCGCCGTTTTCTCCTTCTCTCGCTTTTCTTATTTCTTTTTTCATTATTTCAATTCCTTTTTTCGCTTCGGCTATTGCCAAAGATTGTTGCCATTGAAAGGTGTGGGTTTGGTAAACATTAAGGATTAAAGCCGTTACTCCTCCAAACAAAAGCAAGAAGACAAAAGTGGCAATAAAGGTTTCAATAAGGCTAAAAGATTTCATTTTGATTTGTTTTTTTCCCATAAGATTTTTTAATCTCTTGGTTGAAGCAAAAGAACAATGGTCGACCTTCCAGAAACAGAAACCGTAGTAGAGGTAGCTTCGTATCCTGGAGCTTGAGCAGAGATGGTGTAGTTTTGAGATTGAAGGGGAAGAAAAATTGTTTGCCCGTTAATGTCTGTGTATTGGGTTTTTGAAAAACCAGAAGCAGACAAAGTGGTAGTGGCAGAAAAAATGGGATTTAAAGTTTCTAAATCTTTAAGCGTTACCAAAAGCGAGTTTTGACTTTCAAGATACAGCGAAACATCTAAGGTTGTGCTGGGGTTCAAGGAAATTGGGAGTTCTGGAACCGAAGTTGCCACACCTAATGTTTGCGAGTCCTTTTGAAAATTTGAAAAATAATAAATATCATATTCTAAGTTAGATAGTAATATTTCTCCTTGGGCGTTTGTTTGGGTGGTTGTTGAAAATTTATAAATGAGATTTTCGCTCGAATCTTTGCCGATGATTTTATTGCCCTTTAAACTAAAGGATACGTTTGGGATTGGAGTTGGGTTTGAGTTTTTAAAAGAAATTTGCCAATTGTCTAAAGAAGGAGTGGAAGTGGTGGAATTTGTGGAAAAATTTGATTTAATTTTCAACCTTGAATAGGTAGTAGTGGATAAGTTTTTTAAATTAACAGGCGAACTATCGAATCCTGTGGAATTCCCGGGTAAATGCGAATCCGGTATTAAAACCCAATCGGTTCCCGAAGCATAATAAATTTGATATTTCAAATCTGTTCCTTCAGGCTCTGAATCTGAAAAAGAAAAATTTTCCCATTCTAATAAATTTTGGGGCGAAATTTCAACAGAAAATAAATATCCATAAAGATAATAACCCTCGGTCGTTGTTGCCAAAGCAGCTTGTCCTTGAGTTAAAATCACATTCTCTTTTTGTGCAATTTTGCTTTCGTCATCGAAAGAATCTGAAAAAAAGCCCTCACCCCAAGTTGATAAAGTTTTAATTAGCATTGAAGAAAGTTTATCTATTAAAAAAGAAATTTCTGTAATTTGGCCCTCCAAAACGATGGGGTTTGGCTTTTCGGGAATAGCAATTTCTTCTATTGAGTAAGTTTTTTCACTAGAGTAACCATCTTTTGAAACGACTACTTTATAAGTTCCAGGAACTAAAGGAAAATCGTATTTTCCCGAAGAGGGAACAGCAGAATCTACTAAGGTAGTTGGCGTTGCGTTGAAAACTTCAATTCTGGGGTTTTCTACAAATTCGCCTCTAGCGTTAAAGACGTTAACAGATAAAACTCCCACAGGTTGGTTTTCGCATGTTGCCAATTCTTCAATTTTGTCTTTGGGAGAAACGTTGGTTGTTAAAACAACTTCTCCTCCCAAATTTCCAGAAAAAGAGACCTTAATTTCTACTTTTTTGTAATCAAGCAAACAGGTTTCATTTCCGTCTGCAGGATCATAAATATATTTTACTTTTCTTTGAATATTGTAAACCACATTGTTTAAAACCGTTGATGTCGAAGCCTCTAAAGTTCCGCTCGCATAGGGTAAAGAAGCTCCGACCGTTCCTACATCTAAGTATTTCATATTTCTTATTTTTTCAATTTCTCCTTGAGCAATTTCCAAAGCAGTGGTTTTTCTTTGCTCTAACCCTAAAATTTTAAAAGTAGAATAAAAAGCGTTAAAAACTCCGAAAAAAATAATAATGATGAGCGATATTCCAATTAAAACTTCGATTAATGTGAAACTTTTTTTCACTTTAAATAATTTTAAAATTCTTTATTGAAAATTTCAATTAAAATTTTTGATTTTCGTTTTTATTTTTGTAAAATTTTCATAGAATGTCGCCCTTCCAAGAGTGTAAAAAATACCAAATCCCATTTTATCGTTGTCCTTCTTTCATATTTTTAGCTTTAGGAACGATGATTATTTTTGCCGTTCTGACTTCTTATTATGTGGGCAATAGAATTATTGACGATCCTTTGGTTGTAGCCTTAATTTGTATAATTTTGACAGTAATTCTTTTAATTTTATCTTATTTTGCTACGAAAACTTTTGAGGTTTTGATAGAAGCAAACAGGTTAAAATCAGAATTTATTAGTTTAGCTTCCCATCAATTGCGCGCTCCTATTTCAAATTTAAAATTTGCCATCGAAATTTTAATGTCTGGCAAAAAAGGCAAGTTTGAACCTTCACAACTTGAATATCTTCAAATTCTAAAAGAAAACACCATTCGGTTAGGGGAATTGACGAGAGACCTTCTTTTAATTTCAAAAATTGAATCTGGAAATTTGAAATTAAAAGAAGAAAAGTTTGACCTTTGCCAATTAACTGAAAAAATAGTAAAGAATTTTTCGCCTTTCGCTAGGGCCCATAACGTCGATATTAAATGTTCTTTCCAAGATAACATTCCTAAAATTTTTGGCGACCAAGAACAAATTAAGGGCGTTATTGAGACACTTTTGGATAATGCTATAAAATACAGTAAAAAAGAAAAAAGTTTAGTAGAAATAAAAATTGGCAAAAAAAAGAAAGAAATTTATTTTGAAATTAAAGATGAAGGGATTGGTATTCCGCAAAGCGATCAAAAACGTATCTTTGAAAAATTCTTTAGGGCGAGCAATGTTTCTAAAAGCGAAATCCCAGGAACAGGCCTTGGGCTTTTTATTGCTAAATCTATTATTGAAAGGTCGGGCGGAAAAATATATCTCAACAGCGAGGAGGGTAAGGGAACGACAGTTTCTTTTACTCTTCCTCTTTCTTAAAACTATGGCAAAAAAAATTTTATTCATTGAAGATGAATCCGCTCTCCAAAAAACTTTTAGCGACTTTCTAGATAAAGAAGGTTTTCAAGTGATTTCAGCTTTAGACGGAGAGACGGGAATAAAGCATGCAGAAAGAGAATTACCAGATTTAATTTTGCTTGACTTGATTTTGCCAAAATTAGAAGGGATTGAAGTTTTGCAAAGGCTGAGAGAAAACCCAAAAACAAAAGATATCCCAGTTATTGTTTTGACTAATGTCGACGATTTCGAAAAATTAGAAAAAGCTTTAGAGTTGGGAATTAAAGCTTATCTTATTAAGACAGATTTCACATTGGAAGAAGTCTTAAAAAAGATTAAAGATGAACTAAAAGAATAAGCTCCCTTTTTATGAGAGTTGAACCTCAACAGCTAAAAATGTTTATGGTTGATGCGGGTTTGATTGACGAGAAAAGGTTTGAAGAATGCGAGAAAAAAGCTAATGAGAAAGGGTTGAAAATAGAGGATGTTTTAATTTCAGAAGGAATTATATCAGAAGATGAGCTTTCAAAATTAAAGGCTTACATTTTAGGAATTCCTTTTGTCAATTTAGAAAATGAAATTGTCGACCCTCAAATTTTAAAAATCGTTCCAGAATCAATAGCCAGAACTCACAATATCGTAGCTTACAAGAAAAAAGGAAAAAGTTTAGAGGTTGCGATGTTAAATCCTGAAGACTTGGCGACGATAGAATTTTTAAAAAAAACCACTTCTTTGAAAATTTTGCCCAGATTGACAACCGTTCAATCCATAAAAAATATTTTGAGACAATACCACGAAAGTTTGGCGACTGAATTTGGGGAAATTATTCAAAAAGAAGCTGGAGAAATAAAAGTAGTAGAAAAGGACAAGGAAAAAGAAGGAAAAGACCTTGAAAAAATGGCTCAGGAATTACCAGTAGTAAAGATAGTAAATCTTTTAATAAAGCATGCCATTTTACAAAGAGCTTCTGACATTCATATTGAGCCTCATGAAAAAGAAATTTTGGTACGTTATCGTATCGATGGCATTTTGCGAGACGTTATGGTTTTGCCCAAAAATTCGGGCCCTGCTATCGTTGCCAGAATTAAAATTTTATCAAATTTGAGAATCGACGAAACAAGGTTGCCTCAAGACGGAAGGTTTAAAGTAGAAACTGAAGATTTTAAATATTCCTTGAGGGTTTCAACATTACCGGTGGTCGAAGGAGAAAAAGTGGTTATGAGGTTGTTACCCGAAGGAGTTAAAGCTTTAACCTTGGGAGAACTTGGACTTTTTGGCAAAGCTTTAGAAGATGTTCAGCTTAACATTCGAAAACCGATTGGAATGATTTTAGTTACTGGTCCTACTGGTTCTGGAAAAACGACCACTCTTTATTCAATTCTCCAAATTTTGAATACTCCTGGGGTGAATATTTCAACCATAGAAGATCCGGTAGAATACCGAATGCCACGAATAAATCAAACCCAAATTAATCCTAAAATTGGTTTAACTTTCGCTGCTGGTTTGAGAACTTTATTAAGGCAAGACCCTGACATTATTATGGTGGGAGAAATTAGAGATAAAGAGACGGCGGATTTAGCAGTAAACGCTGCTTTAACGGGTCATTTGGTTTTATCAACTTTGCACACTAATTCTGCTGCCGGAGCCATTCCTCGTTTAATCGAAATGGGTGTTGAACCTTTTTTAATCTCTTCAACTTTAAACTGTGTTTTAGCTCAAAGATTGGTGAGAAAACTTCATGGAGACAGGGGAAAATATTTTCTAAAAGAAACGGAACTAGATAACATTGCTCACTATTGCGACCCAGAGAGAATTTTAAAAATTTTGCGAGATTTAAAAATCGCCAAACCACACCAAAAATTGACCGAAATTCCTTTTTACCGACCCCTTCCTTCAAAAGAAGCGCCAGATGGATACAAGGGAAGGATTGGAATTTTTGAGGTTTTGCCCATCACTCAGACGATAAAAGAATTGATTACCAAAGAAGAAACAGCAGATAAAATTGAAGAACAAGCAATAAAAGAAGGAATGCTGACGATGGTTGAAGATGGCTTTATAAAAGCAGCTCAGGGGATAACTTCTATCGAAGAGATTTTGAGGGTGATTATTGAATAATTTTAAGAAGGCTTCTCTTTATTCTTTTTAGTTTTGTGCTTTGGAATTTTTTTTCCTTTCAGAATTCCTTCGCTTACTAAAAGATTATGAACCGTTTCGGAAGGTTTTGCTCCATGCATTAGCCAGTATTCGATCCTTTCTTTTTTTAATATTTTCTCTTTCGTTAAAGGATTGTAAAAGCCCACTTGCTCAATAAACTTTCCCGAGCTTGAAGATCTCCATTTTTCAACCACTACTATTTTAAAAGCGGGTTGATTTTTTTTGCCTACCCTTTTAAATCTTATTTTTAACATATAAGCGGGCGATGGGAATCGAACCCACATCACGGCCTTGGAAGGGCCGGGTAATAGCCATTATACGACGCCCGCTTTTTATGACATATTCGCAACATTCGCATTGCCATTTACAGATTTGCATTTTGAATATTATATTCAAACAATAAAATTTTTTCAAGTGCGTATTGGATCGTCTAAAATATAAATGAAATGGAATTGGTTGGAACATTTAATAAAGTAAGTGAAATGAATAAAGAAATTAAAACCAAATTCACTTGTTTTTATTACGACCCAACCCAAATCAATTTCACTTACTCAATTAAATGACCTTGATACGACAACCTCTACCCTCTGTAATTTCTTTTAAAAATTTTTTGAATTAACTTGTTTTTATTCCAATGTTCTTAAGAACATTGGAACGTTAAAACGCATCTTTTAAAATTGTCAAATTTATAATTCTTTGGGCCACAATGATTTGAACTCTTTTATGAAAATATGATGTTCTAATGTGCTCGCCTAAAATAAAATTTAAAAGCCGTATTCTTTTAATTCTTTTTGAACCTCTCTTTCAATTGCTTTTCTTTTTAACGTTTCTTTCTTTTCTTTCTTTTTCTTTCTTTTTGCAATTGCAAACTCCAATTTTATCCATCCTTTTTCAAGAAAGATTTTTAAAGGCACAAAGACTAAACCTTTTTCTTTAGATTTTCCAATTAAATATTTTATTTCAGATTTTTTCAGTAAAAGTTTTCGGTCTCTCATTTCTTTGTACCACGACGGGCAATTTTTTGGTTGCCACGGTACAATTTTTGCACCCCTCCAAAAAAATTCTTTTCCTTTGAGCGTAACATAAGTGCCTCTTAAGTTTGCTCCAAAATTTTTTAAGGATTTTACCTCTTGTCCTAAAAGAGAAATTCCGGCAGTAAATTTTTCTAAAATGTGAAAATTATAATAGGCTTTTTTATTTTCAGACAAAATTTTCATTTTTCCGAAAATTCTCTCTTATTTTTTGAAATTCTTCTTTTATTATTTTTGTAATTTTTCCTTTTGAGGTTGGAATATTTGTGTTGTCAATTTTTTTAATTGGCAAAATTCCTCTTGATGTCGAAGTGATAAAAGCTTCGTTAAATTTTTTTATTTCTTTTTTGAAAATTGCTTTTTCTTTTATTTTGATTTTATTTTTTTTACAAATCTTAAAAACAATTTTTCTGGTTATGCCACTGAGGATTTTTTCTAATGGGGGAGTAATTAATTCTCCTTTAATTACGGCAAAAAAATTTGAAGTTGTTCCTTCTAAAATTTCTCCTTTTAAAGAACAAATTAAAACTTCTTCTGCTCTGCGTTTTTTTGCTTCTTGTAAATGTAAAATCGATTCCGTGTAAGAGAGCGTTTTTGCCTTTGGCAAAATTCTTTGGAAAGTTTTTGTTATTAATGTCGCTCCTGCTTGATAAATATTTTCGGGCGATTTCTTTTTTTCTTCTAAAAAGAAAAATAAATTGGAATTTTCAGAAAACAAAGAATTTTGGCTTTCGCCTCCAGTTAGTATTATTCTTCCAAAACCATCTTTGAAATTTTTGTTTTTCTTTAAGGTGGTAAAAACTATATTTTCTAAATCTTGAATTTTAAAGGAATGTTTAATTTTGAGAATAGCAGCAGAGTTCAAAAATCTTTTTAAATGCTCTTTCAAATAAAATGGTTTCCTATCGATTATTTCAAAAAAATCAAAAACTCCATACCCTCGCAAAAATCCAAGGTCTTTTGGAGAAATGAAACTTTGTGATTCTTTCAAAAATTTCCCTTTTACATAAAAAATTTTCTCCATTTGAAATTTTACCAAAATTTAAAAATAAAAAAAACGGCGGCCAAAAGCCGCCATATAATCTACCATTGTTTATAATAAGATCTGCCATAGGGCGAGATTGAATACCGATATTCTTGACAAAACCCATTTTCATCACACCTGATTTCTCTTATTTCGTGAATTTTGGGGTAAGTTGAATACCCACAACAGTAACCATAATAATTTGAATAGCGATAATTTGCATAGCCATTACCGTAATAATAAGAACTATAATCCATAATTATTCCAATAGCAGTTCCAATGGCTGCTCCTTTTGCAGCTCCTTTCCAATGCTTTTTGCTTATAGCTCCTCCCATGAGCGCACCAGCGACCGTATATTTCCACCAGTTTTGCGCTTGTGCTGTCCCAACTACTGTTGTAAATATTATAGACACAACTGCTGCTGTAATTTTTTTTAACATAATGTCACCCCCTTTTATTTTATTTTTTTAAAGAACAATTTTATATTTTTTTATTATAAAAAATTTTTTCTATTTGTAAAGATGCTGCGGGGGGAGGCTTCGAACCTCCATACCCAGCTCCAAAGGCTGGTGTGTTACCAATTACACCACCCCGCAATGTCGCCTCGCTTTAAGCTCGGCAACCCAAGGGGAACTTTAGGTCCCCCCTCCGTGGCGTTCTTCCTCCAGATGGATATCTGGGGGATTCGTTGTCATCTCTCTTCTATCTTTCCTCTTCTCGCTTCCATCTTCCTACTTTTTATTTTTCCTTCGGAGGGCTGGGAATTGAACCCAGATCTCATGCTCCCAAAGCATGTATACTTCCGTTGTACTACCCTCCGAATTTTTTATTTTCTCTTTTTTCTTAAATAATAAAGCTTTGCCCTTCTTGTTTTTTGTCTTTTTAAAATTTCAATTTTTTCAATAAGTGGAGAATGAATAGGGAAAATTTTTTCTACTCCAATTCCATCAATTTCTTTTCTTACAGTAAACGTTGCTCCAACTTCTTTTTTATGCTTTCTGGCAATGACCACACCTTCAAAAACCTGGGTTTTTTCTTTGTTTTTATCTTTTATTTTTATGTAAACCCTTACTAAATCCCCAGCCCTTAAATCTGGAAGTTCTTTTTTTTTAAAATTTTCCAAAATTTTTTCTACGTTTTTTTCCTCTTTCATTTTTTTATTTCCAATAAAACCACTTTTGTCGTTTCGGGAAGAATATCTCCCTTTTTTATTTTAAGGCTTTCAATGGGCGCAACCTTTTTTTCTCCAAAAATTTTTAAAAATTCATCTACTTTCGCCAGTTTTATTTGTAATCCTTCAACATAATAATGCATGGGTATTACGATTTTCGGTTCTATTTCTTTTATAATTTGAACGGCTTCTTTCGGTCCTATAGTATAATTCCCGCCCACGGGCAACATCAAAATGTCAACGGGAAGTAATTTTTCTTTTTCTTGGAAATTTAATTCTTTTTGGCCAAAATCTCCCATATGACAAATTCTTAAGTCTTCTGCTTCTATCAAATATATAATATTTTTCCCTCTTTCTTTGCCTTGATTTTCGTCGTGAAAACTTTCTATTCCGTAAATAAAAATACCGCCGATTTCATATTCCCCTGGATTTTCAATCAAAAAATAATCTCCAGAGACTGTATCTTTTTCGTTGTGATCGTAATGAGGATGTGTGATTAGCAATATATCCGTTTTTATTTTTGGTGGTTTAAAGCCGATCTTTGCCGAAAACGGGTCGATAGCAATTTTTTTTGTTTTTGTTAAAATTTCAAAAAATGCGTGTCCTCGCCAAATTATTTCCATGTTTTTTCATTTTACAAAAAAACTTGAAAAAAATCAAATTTTAATTTAAAATTAAGATTATGAAAGAAATTTTAGAAAAATTTAAACCGCCCAAAGAAGGAGAGATAATCGAAGGAAAGATAATTGAAAAAAGCAACGCTGCTTTGTATGTAGATTTGGGGCAGAAAGGAACTGGGATCGTTTATGGCAAGGAGTATTTTGCGGTCAAAGATAAGATTAAAAATCTTAAAAAAGGGGATAAGGTTTTTGCAAAAGTAATCAGTTTAGACAACGAAGAGGGCTTCATAGAGCTTTCGCTTAAAGAAATGAATAAGATTGAAAAGATAAAAGAACTTGAACAATTAAAAGAAGAAGGAAAAACTATCGAAGTAAAAATTCAAAGGGTGAATCGCGGTGGGTTAATAACAAAAATTTTAGATATTCCTGCTTTCTTGCCCATTTCTCAGCTTTCACAAAGAGTTTTACCAGAAGACCTCCCAAATTTTATTGGGAAAAATTTGGCAGTAAAAATTTTAAGCGTTTTGAATTCTGGAGAAGTTATTGTTTCTGAAAAGTTGTGCGAAAAAGAAGTTTTACAAAAAGAAATCGAGAAATTTCAAATAGGGGAGGAAGTGGAGGGTGAAGTTAGCGGAGTAACAGAATTCGGAATTTTTTTAAAACTTGGCCAGGTGGAGGGATTAATGCTCAATTCAGAGAGTACAGAAAACCTTGCGCCCAAAATTGGAGAAAAAATTAAAGCAAAAATATCTAAAATTGACCGGGATAAAATTTATTTTTCTCTAAAATGAAAAAATCGCTTAAAAACGGATACAGACTTATTCTAAAAAATTTGTTTTGGGTAATTTTGATTTTCTTTTCGCTTTCTTTGTTTTTTGGTATTCTTTCCCAGCAAGAAAAAGAAAAATCCGAAATTTCTCTTTCAGAATTAGCAAAAAAAGTTCAAGAAGGACAAATTCAAGAAATCTTAGTTATTGGAGACGATGTTTTAATCACCACAAAAGATGCTAAAAAATTAATCTCAAAAAAAGAAGAACAAACTTCACTCCAAGAACAACTTTTGAATTTTGGCGTAGAAAAAGAGAAATTGCAGCAAGTAAATTTAAAAGTCAGAAAACCGAGCAGCCTTTCTAATTTTTTGGGAGCGCTTTTTATATATTCTTTGGCTCCTTTGCTTTTTTTATTTTTATTTTTTTGGTGGATAAGCAGACAAGCAAAATCTGGAGGAGCAGGACAAATTTTTGATTTTACTCGAGCAAAGCCAAAAATTTTAGGTCCTGGCACAGAAATAAAAGAAAAAGTGACTTTCGACGATATTGGGAATTTAAAAGAAGCTAAAGAAGAATTAAAAGAAATAGTTGATTTTTTAAAAAATCCTAAAAAGTATTTAGAATTGGGAGCCAAAATTCCAAGAGGAGTTTTGTTGGTGGGTTCTCCAGGAACTGGAAAAACTTTGTTAGCAAAAGCGATTGCTTCTATGGCTAACGTTCCCTTTTTTTCAATTTCTGGTTCTGAATTTATGGAGCTTTTTGTTGGGGTGGGAGCGAGCAGATTAAGAAATCTTTTTGACCAGGCAAGAAGAGCAAAGAGAGCGATAATTTTTATTGACGAAATTGATTCGATTGGGAAAGTAAGAGGAATTGGAGTCACTGGTGGACACGAAGAAAGAGAACAGACTTTAAATCAATTGCTATCGGAAATGGACGGAATAGGCCGAGAAGAAGAATTAATAGTTTTGGCAGCAACTAACAAACCGGAAATTTTAGACCCTGCGCTGTTGCGCCCTGGAAGGTTTGATAGAAGAATAGTTTTAGATTTGCCGGATTTGAAAGGGAGAGAGGAAATTCTTCAAATTCATTGTAGGGGAAAATCGTTAGCTTTGGATGTTAACTTAAAAGAAATTGCAGAAAGAACACCTGGTTTTTCTGGGGCAGACCTTGCCAATTTAGTTAACGAAGCGGCTCTTTTAGCGGGAAGGAAAAACAAAAAACAGATTTTTCAAGAAGAATTTTTGGAAGCCATTGAAAAAATTTTACTTGGACCAGAAAGAAAATCGCACTTGTTAACAGAAAAAGAGAAAGAAATTGCTGCCTTTCACGAAACCGGTCATGCTTTAGTTTCTGCTTTATTAAAACCTGAGGAACCAGTAAGAAAAGTTTCTATTATTGCCCGAGGTTTGGTAGCAGGTTATACGTTAAAAACCCCAACCGAAGAGAGAAAAATGAAAACGAAAAGCGAATTTTTAAAAGAAATTGCGATTTTACTCGGAGGATATTTGGCGGAAAAGTTAAAATTTAAAGAAGTTACCACCGGCGCTTCTAACGACCTTAGGACCGCTTCTTATTTGGCGAGAAAAATGGTAAAAGAATATGGGATGTCTTCTTTGGGACCGATTGTTTTTGGAGAAAGAGCGGAGTTAGAATTTTTGGGAGTTGAAAGCGAGGTGGCAAAAAACTACTCTGAAAAATTAGCAGAAATGATTGATAAAGAAGTGGAACATTTGATAAAAGAAGGGGAGAGGCTGGCAAAAAATGTTTTAGTCAAAAACAAGAAAAAGTTAGAAAAAATTGCTAAAATATTAATTCAAAAAGAAACGATTGAAAAAGAAGAATTCGAAAACTTAATTGGAAGACAAGAAAGAAAAGGCAAAAGTAGAGAAATAAAAATTGAGAAGACGAAAGCAGAAAATTAAAAATTAAATTACGATTTTGTTGTATAATCATAATATGAGAAAAGCGTGAAAGTGAGCCGGGGTAGTGTAGCTGGTGCGCACGCATGTCTGAAAAACATGAAGACGCAGTTCGATTCTGCGCCCCGGCACAAGAAAGAAAAGTTAGAAGTTAGAAACTAGAAGTTGGAAGAAAAAAGAGGGATGACAGCGAATTTCTCTAGAACATATTTTGGAAGGAAATCGTCAGAGGGGAAAGCCTCAGTTTTCCCTTGGGTCGCAGAGCGAAAGCGAGGCGACGTCGGGGTAGCTCAATGGTAGAGCGGGGCTCTCATAAGGCCTAGGTGTGGGTTCGATTCCCACCCTCGACAATAAAATTTGAAAATCATAAATTAAAAATTACTGAGGTCTGAAATGGGCCCATAGCTCAGTGGTGGAGCGCTTCTCTTACACAGAAGAGGTCGCTGGTTCGAGTCCAGCTGGGCCCACGCGAAATTTTGTCTATAGTTTTCATAACGTTTTTTATTTTTAAAGATTTTTTTGGTCGGCGTAAACTCTTTTTAAAAAATAAAACTTTTGCAGTCTGGGCGTTGAAAAATTTATAAAGAATTAAAGATTCTTTTCTTGAATTTTATTTTAAAATATGTTAAATTAAGTGATATAGCGGGATGGACCAGTAGTAGGTCGCCAGGCCCATAACCTGGAGATCGTGGGTGCAATTCCCACTCCCGCAACAAAATTTTAAAATGACCGCACAATAAAAAATTACAAGTGAGCGGAGTTATAATGAATTAAGACTTTTTGATGGTTCAGTATAAAAATTTCAAATTCGAAATTTAAAAATTAAATTTCGGGGGTGCAAAAGGTTTCGACAAGGTTTCAAAAAATTTTGGGCGCAGGCAGAGGCAGGACCTCTTTAAAAACCGAAATATTGCCAACGCAAATAATTTCGCTCTAGCTTTGGCATAAAATCGTCAAAAGCTAGCGTCTCTCTTTCGATTCTCGCTGAGAAAGAGAAGATGTCATAAAAAAGCGAGAGCGCTCATTAAAATCGATATTTTAAGGAATAGAAGAATGTCAATGGTCTTCTATTCTGAAAAAAAACATTGACTAAGCCTGTAGAGCTCAAAATCGAGTAGAAACCTTGGACCCGGGTTCGAATCCCGGCATCTCCACAAAAATTAAAGTGGAAAAGAAATTTTTAATAGACGAACAAATAAAAGCGGAAAGAGTAAGAGTAGTAAAAGAAGACGGAAGCAATTTAGGTATTTTTCTTTTGGAGGAAGCGTTAAAGATGGCAAAAGATCAAGGATTGAATTTAATTTTGATTTCCGAAAAAGCCGATCCGCCAATTTGCAAAATTGCAGATTACGGAAAGTTTCTTTATTGTTTGAAAAAAAAAGAAAAAGAAAAGAAGAAAAAAGAGGTTGAGGTGAAGGGTGTAAGAATTGGTTATAATACGTCTTTGCACGATTTAGAAATAAAAGCTAATCAAGCCCAACGATTTTTAGAAAAGGGACACAAGGTAATGGTAGAAATGATTTTGCGAGGCAGAGAAAGAGAAATGAAAGATTTTGCAAAAGAAAAAATGCAAAAATTTTTGGAAATTTTAAACGCGAAAGTCGAAATAAAAACCGAGGGAGAGATAAAATATCTCCCGCGGGGCTTGGTGGCAATATTACAAAAAAAATGAGCTGGGGAAAAACAAGAAAATCAATTTTAAAAAGATTTAAAATTACAAGAACGGGAAAAATTTTAAGAAGGGTTTGTGGCCAGGATCATTTTTTGGTTAAGAAACCCTCAAAGAAAAAAAGAAAATTTAAAAAATGGGTTGAAGTTTCGAAAGGCGAGGCAAAATTAATTAAAAGGTATCTCAATTTTGTAAGAAAATAAAAATATGGTCAGAATTAAAAGAGGAAAAATAGCCCACAAAAGAAGGAAAAGATTATTTAAAAAAGTTAAGGGTTTTAAATGGAAAAGAAAATCAAAATATCGATTAGCCAAAGACGCTCTCACTCATGCTCTTTCTCATGCCTACAGACACAGAAAAGAGAAAAAAAGAAACTTTAGAAAGCTTTGGCAAAATCAAATTTCAGCCGCTCTCAAACCTTATGGATTAAGCTACAGTAAATTTATTTATCAGTTAAAGCAAAAAAATGTAGAATTGGACCGAAAAATTTTAGCCTCTTTAGCTCAAAACGAACCCCAGGTTTTTGAGAAAATCGTTAAACTGGTTCAATCTTAAAATATGCCAGAGCTTCCTGAAGTAGAGACTACAATTTCTGATCTAAAAAAAGAAGTTTTGGGAAGGAAAATTTTAGATTGTTTAGCTGAAACCAAAAAAATAATTAAAAAACCGAAGGATTTTGATTTTTTTAGGAAAGAAATTAAAGGAGCGAAAATTGAGAAAATTTGGAGAAGGGGAAAAAACATTATTTTTGAACTCTCAAATAAAAAAATTATTTTAGTTCATTTAAAGCTTACTGGCCATTTTTTAGTAGGAAAATGGGAAAAAGAAAAAGGAAAATGGATAGTAAAAGAGGGGCACGAAGCCTTAAAAGATCCTATGAACAGATTTTTAAGAGTGATTTTTTATCTTGACGATGGACGCCAACTGGCTCTTTCTGATTTAAGAAAATTTGCAAAAATTGAGATTTTAAATAAAGAAGAGTTAGAAAAAGAAATTTCGAAATTGGGTCCAGAGCCTTTAGAAAAAAATTTTACCTACGAAACATTTAAAACGATTATAAAAAAAGTCAAAAAGGGGCCGATTAAAAAAATCTTGATGGACCAAACAAAAATTGCGGGAATAGGAAATATTTATTCTGACGAAATCCTGTGGGAGTCAAAAGTTCATCCAATGGAAGATGTTAAAAAATTAAAAGAAGAAGACCTAAAAAAAATTTTTAAAGCGATTAAAAAAATTCTTAAAAAGGGAGTGGAGAGCGGGGGAGAGTCAATTTCAGATTTTAGGAGGATTACGGGAGAAAAAGGAAATTTTGACCCTGAAAGAAAGGTTTATAAAAGAGAAAATGAGAGTTGTTTTCGTTGCAAAAATAAGATAAAAAGGATTAAGATAGGAGGAAGGAGTAGTTATTTTTGTCCTGTCTGTCAAAAAAAATGATTTATCTTTACATCGGAGAAAATTTTTTAATTAAAAGAGAAATCAAAAATATTTCTGAAAAAAAGAAATTGAGAGTGTTTGATTTTGAGGAAGAGAATTTTCAAGGTTTTGAGAAAGAAGCTTTTTCTAACAATCTTTTCGAAAAGGAGAATAAAATTTTTGTTTTGAAAAATTTTGAAGAAAACGAAAATTTCAAAGAATCATTTCTGGAGAAAATAGAAAAATTTAAAAATTCAAAAACTATTTTTTTAGTTTGGTTTAGAGAAAGCAATAAAAAGGATGCCTTTTTTGAAAAATTAAAAAAACATTCAGTCCTTAAAGAATTCAAAAAGCCAAGTCCTTGGGAATTAGAACGGTGGGTTGAAAGAGAAATTTTAAACTTTGAATTGCGAATCGATAACGAGGCAAAAAAAGAATTTATAGAAAGAGTAGGGAACAATTTGTGGCAAATCGAGCAAGAGATAAAAAAATTGATTGCTTTTAAAAAGGAAGGCATAATAAAAAAAGAAGATGTCGAAGATTTAGTAGTTTTAAATTTAAAAGAAAATGTTTTCGAAATTTTAAATTTAATTTTAGAGAACAAAAAGAAAAAGGCCCTTTTGTTGTTAGACGATCTTATTAAAAAAGGAGAAAACCAAATTAAGTTGTTTTCTCTCTTTAAAACACAATTAAGAAATTTAATTTTATTGAAAGAACTTTCAGAAAAAAAACTTTCTTTTTCAGAAATTTCTCAAAAAACTGGTTTCCGCCCTTACTTTATTCAAAAAAATTGGTTTTTAATTCAAAAATGGAAAAAAGAGGATTTGTTAAAATTATATTTTCAAATTTTCAAATATATCCTTTTAGCTAAATCCGGGAAAATTGAACCCAAAATAGGTTTTAGTCTTTGTTTTTTAGAATCTTAACCTGGAGTACTCAAAACTGCCAAAGTCCAAGAAGGAGAAATATCTCCTAAAAAAGGAATAGATTCTACCAAAAAAGCCAAACCTACTCTTGTAAGCAACCTTGTTGCTATTTTACCAGGAAGCATTCCTCCAGAAAATAGAATCCACCCCCCGATTAAAATTAAACCCACAAAATCTAAAATCGTAGAAAAAACTTGGGCCACGGGAGTTAAAAAACCTGTAAATGAGAGAAAAAAACATGCGAGCCCAAAAACATCTATTATTGCTGCCAAAATTAACATTATAAATTTCATATTTTCTTTTTTGCCGCTTTAATTTTTAAAATTTCTTCTGGCGAAGTGGTAATGATTTGATGTTCTATTGGGGAGGCAACCACTCTCATTAATACATGTTTTGAGCCAGCAAAGAATATTCCTTCGCCTACTTGACATTCCAAAAGTAAATTTTTTTCTTCTTCGGTTAAATTAAAAGTTTTTTTAACTAAATCAATCGTGGCCGGTGATTGTCTCAAGAGTATTTGGATGGAAGAGTTGGTAATAATTGGTTTTCCGTAATCTGATTTCATAAAATCTTCAATGTCTTGCGTTACGGTAGTGACGCCAAGCCAATATTTTCTTGCTCTCTTGACCAGACCAAACAAAAATGAAGCTGCATCTTCATACTTCATCATCCACCAAGCTTCGTCAACAGTGACGATTCTTTTTTTCAATTCCGACCTTACTACATTCCAAATATGGCGCAAAACTAAAAACATAGCAACGGTTCTTAATTCTTCTTCCATATCTCTTAACCCAAAAACGACTAACGGTTTATCTAGGGAGACATTAGTCGGTTGATTAAAAAATCTGGCGAACGTTCCCTTAGTGTATCTCCTGAGTCTTCTTACTAACGATTCCGCTCCTTCCATTTCTTCTAAAACCGCTTCCAGGTCTGATAGTAAAGGGGTCCTTTCTTTCCATTGGGCAGGGTCAGTGCTTGGAGTAATGTCTTTTAAGGCATAAGTTTCGCTGATTGCTCTATCCATTATTGCGTCTTCTTCTGGAGTCATCCCGCCGAGCATTATTCTCATTAAACCTACTAAATTGATTATATTAGACCTCAAAACTTCTTCTGGTTTTTCATCTTCTCTTGGCAAGGGAAGGTCAAGAGGGTTTAAATGGTGAGGAGAGCTTAACGAGACATCGATAAAAAAACCTCCCACTGCTTCTGCTAAGGCTTTATATTCGTTTTCTGGGTCAATAACGATTGCCTCTACTCCGGTCATTAGCTGTCTGAGAATTTCTGCTTTTACCATGTAGCTTTTTCCTGCTCCAGAAACGGCAAAAACAACCATGTTGGCTGTGGGCAAAGAAAACCTATCAAACAAAATAAGAGAGCTATTATGGAGATTAATTCCGTACAAAATGCCTTCGTTAGAGCTCAAATCAAAGGAAACAAAAGGAAAAACAGAAGAGAGGGGTTCAGTGTTCATAGGAAAGACCTGAAAAATTTTATCAGAAAACAACGGAGAGTTGCTAAGAAAACCTTCTTTTTGTTGATAGAGAGTGGGCCTGATAAAAATTAATTTTCCTTCCAAAATAGTTCTTAAAGTAGTCTCAATTTCTCTTAATTCGTCTACTGTATCTCCGTAAACAGTTAAATAAATTCCACATTTAAACATTTTTTCTAAACCCGTAGTTAATTTCTCTCTTAAAATTTCAAGTTCTTCGTGCTGGAGTTTTAAAGATGGTTCGATGATTTTTCCCTGTTCTTCTTTTTCTGCCAGTTCCGCTGTCACTTGAGTAATTTTCTTTGAAAGTTCTTTTAAAATGCCAGAGCTTTCTAACGGTAAAATGTAAAGAGAAATATCAAAAGATTGATTGAGGTTAATTATCGGAGATAACCAACCTACCGAAAGATAGCGAGGATAAGAAGAAATAAAAAAAGTTTTCGCAAATTTTTCATCTAATTTTAAATTTTCTGGATTAATTTCAATGGCAGAAGGAGCTAAAAAATCTTTTAAAGTAAAAACCTCCTTTTCTTCCTTTTCTTCTTTTTTTTCTTTTTTGAAAAAGCGAAAAACCATATTTATTTTAAAAATTCCGGAGGGATATCTGCCCAAAAACCTCTCTCGGATTCTTTATGGTGGTAAAAACTCCATAGCAAATGCAAAATTGCTTCTGTGTTTAAAGGTTCAGCTTCTAATCCGAATTTTCTTAATCCCATAATTACATAATTCATTCTTTCCCAAAGTTGATATTGCGACCTTCTAAACATTTCCTCGGTTAATTTTTGAACCGATTTTAATTCGATTTCTGGTAGGCTATAAGGGACGATTATGTAAAAGCTTTTTGTGTAAATATTTTCTCGGGCGACAAGTTCCTCGATAAATTGCCTGTAGTTTGCCGTTTGCTGTTTGAGTAATTCTTCTTTTTGCTTTGTTTCCAAGATCTTTAATTTTTCCAAATAACCGGTAATATTTAATTTGCGCGATTGTACTAAAATTTGAATTGGAAAATCAAGCATATTGAGGAATTGTTGAAATTGATACAAAATGGCTTCTCTCTCTTCAAGAGATTTTAAATGAAAATTGAGCGAGGAAGTTAAAATTATTCCTCTTAGGCCTTTATTTTTCATAATAATCGTGCCTTCTCTAACATCTTCAATTTCTAAAAGCGTTTGAGTGGGAATCATATTTTTAAAAAATGTTTTTCTTTTTCTTTATTTTGTTTAAGGCGTCGTCTTTATCCGCTTTTAAGCTTTCATCGAAAAAAGAATCTTTTTTTAAAAATTCTGTTTGAGTAAATTCTTTTTTCTTCCATAAGTATTTTTTGCTTCCAAGAATAAAATCGATAAACTTTCCTAAAAATTCTATCGTGCCCATGCCTTGAATTTTACCAAAAATTAAAAAAGAACCGCCTCCGCCAACAAAAATTGAATAAAGTAAAAATAAAATTAAATTTTTTTTACCAAACCAAAAATATCCAATAGCAATTAAAGCTCCTATGAAAACCAAAGCTAAAAATTCTTTAAAGGTAAAAGGACCAAAAATTTTTGGCTCTCTTTGTAAAAATTGGGGTACTGAAAATTGTTGCATTGCAAAACTGACTTAACGATTTTTTTTGAAATTATTATTCAATTCGCCTAATTTAAAGCCCCGGTATGTTGCCCCATCCCGTTGACCCCCGTGGCGCCCATTGGTTTACAAGCCATTCTACCAAAGCCCAAGCAGCAGCTGCCACAAAAAGTCCAATAACGGCATAAATAACCTGTCTTTTTCCTTGAGCTGCTTTATCAGGATCTCCTCCTGCGGTTAAAAACTGAAAAGCTCCCATCATAATGAAAATCACAGCTACTATTGCTATTAAAACAAATAATATCCTAAAGAAACTTTGTACTATCTCACTAAATTGTCTTCCACTCTGAGGAAAATCTGTTCCGCCTCCATACGTTTGAGCTAATCCTATTTGGCTCAGAGCCAAAATTCCCAAAAGAATTACTAATCCCCAAGTTTTTTTATTCATATTCATTTTTAATTTTTTCGACCTTTATTATGGACCTTCTATGACCGAACTCACAAAAGAAACAAAAGCTTTTGCCGCAATTATAATAAAAAGACCAACGATCGCCCAAAAAATTAAATGAAAACCTTCTTTAACTTTTTCTGGGTTGCCTCCGGCATTTATGAATTTGAACGCTCCTGCAATCAAAACAAGAACTACTATCACTGCTCCTACGTATTGTAAAAAAGTTAACACCGCTTCCAAAAGTTCCTGGAAACGAACATGTTTTACCGGATTGGGGATTTCTATCGTTTCTGCCTTTGAGGAATTAAAGATAAATAATGACATAGCTAAAATAATTAAACCAAAAATTTTTCTATTTAATTTTATCATTTTAATTTTCATTTTGCAACCAATTGAATTTAAATTAAAAGTTCGAAATAATAAAAATTTAACCTTCAATTTCTTTTAAGTTTACAAAATTATAATTTTTCGGTCAATCCATTTTCAATTTAAAAAGCCATTCTTTTTTAAAAAAACATTTTATTTCCAACAGCAAAAAAGCGATTTTTTATTAATTTTTGACAAATATCAAAATTTGAATTTAAGGCTTTGCCTTTGAACGTTTAAATTATTTTTATTTGGTTTGACCGAGTTGAAACTGATTTACAAACCAAGTTACCAAAGCCCAGGCAGAAAAAGCCACAAAAAGTCCAATAACGGCATAAATAACCTGTCTTTTTCCTTGAGCTGCTTTATCAGGATCTCCTCCTGCGGTTAAAAACTGAAAAGCTCCCATCATAATGAAAATCACAGCTACTATTGCTATTAAAACAGCAAGCAATTGGAAAAATTTGCTCACGATTGTCATAAAATTCTGAGAAGATCCAGGGAAATTACTATCTGGGTTATTATTTTGAGTTATTCCTGTCTGGCTTATTATTGCTATCCCCAAAAGAATTACAAGCCCTAAAATTTTTTTATTCATAATTCATTTTTTATTTTTCGACCTTTATTATTCTGAGCTTGTATTAAAATTTTTTTAAAAATTCAACAAAGACTTTTGCGGAAATTATAATAAAAACTCCCACTATTGCCCAAAAAATCATTTGGTAACCTTGTTTAACTTTTTCTGGGTCGCCCCCAGCATTAAAAAATTTAAAAGCAGCAGCGAGCAAAGCAAAGACTGCCAATATTAGTCCTATATACTGGATAAAATTTAAAACCGCCTCCAAAAATTCTCCGAGCGTGTTAAAGGGAAGCACCTTAGGAATTCCTTGCCCTTGCCCCTGTGTTAATAGGGGCGTTAAAAAAATTAAAAAAATAACTGAAATTATTTTTTTTATTTTCGTTTTTTTCATTTTTCAATTATTAAACCCCAATGGTATTCGGGTATGTCAAACTCTTCGATTATTTTTAAATTTAATTTTTCTAAAATTTCTTTTATTTCCTCAATGTTGCAAAATTCAATTTCTTGAGTTAGGGGATTATCTTTTTTCCAATCGACGATTAAAATTTTTCCCTTTTCTCTTAAGATTCTTTTTCCTTCTTCCAAAACTTTCTTTTTGTTTTCTGTTTGAAAAAGCATATTAGCAATGATTATTAAGTCCACCGAATTATCCCTTAAAAACACTTTTTCTTCTAAATCCCAGCATCTTGGCTCAATGTTAAAAATTTTTTCAAATTTCATTTGAGATCTTAAGGCAGACAAGGGCTCTTGGAGAATATCAATGGCGATTACTTTTCCGGGAAAGATTTTTTTTGCTAGAGGTATTGCCCAATCTCCTCTCCCACAACCAAAATCTACGGCCGTCATTCCAGGTCGCAAATCAAGCTTTTCTAAAATTTTTTTTGGATCTAAAAATTCCATCTTAAGAATTTCCGCAATTAATTTGCATCCAATTTTTAGGATCCCAACCTCCAAAAGAAGTTACGCCGATCATGTTAAAGAATAAACTTACTAAGGCATAGGCAGAATAAATTATAAAAATTCCAATGATGACAGCAGTTAAAACTTCTTTTCCTCTTTTCCATTCCTCAACCTTACCTTGCGCCATTCCCAAAAGAGATCTGAAAGCTCCCCAGGCAATGATGATAGCTGCCAAAAGAGGAATGATTGAAAAAAGTAAAAGATCTATTAAATTTTTAAACACTTGTAACAGATCGCAAGCTTGACAAGGCTGGTTTGGGCCACCACAATTAACTAATGATTCTGCCTTTAAAAAACCCGGCAGAAAGATTAAAAATAAAATTTTTTTTATCGCTTTCATAATGTAATTTTATTTAATTTTTCTCAAAATGTGAACTGTTACCGACCCCCCGGCACCCCCAACATTGTGGCAAAGGCCGATTCTAGGAACCGGTTTTATTTGTCTTTCATTGGCTTGACCTCTCAGCTGTTTTACTATTTCATAAATTTGAGCTAAACCAGTAGGAGAAATGGGGTGTCCTTTTGCTTTCAAACCGCCAGAAGGATTTACAGGTATTTTTCCGTCCAAATTGACCATTCCTTTTCTGATTAATTCTCCTCCCTTACCCTCTTTCGCAAACCCCAAATCTTCATAAGAAAAAAGCTCCACCGAAGTGAAGGCATCGTGAATCTCTGCAACTTGAATCTCAGAAGGTTTTAGTTTCGCCTCTTCGAAAGCTTTTTTTGCCGCAATTTGAGTTGCCTTAAAATGCCAAGGTTCTTCCCTTAAAAAAGCCAAAAGATAATCCGTGGCAAAACCAGAGCCTACCACTTTAATGTCTGATTCCTCTTGAGTCAAAATTACTGCCGCCCCTCCGTTCACAGAAAGAGAGCAATCGTAAAGAGTAAATTCTCCGGCAATTTTTGGAGCGCTTTTAATTTGGTCTAATGTCACCGGTCTTTTGTAGTAATAAGCTTTTTCATTTAATATCGCGTGTTGATGATTTTTAAAAGCAATCAATTCCAAGTCCTCATGAGAAGCTCCGTATTTTCTTTTGTATTCTTCCCAGATTAAGGCGTTTTGCAAAGGAAAATTTAATCCTTCAGTTTGTTCAATTTCTCTTTCGATCGCAGAAGAAATCCAATGAGTGGTTACAGGGGTAATGTTATCTACTAGTTTTTCTCCAGAAACGACAAGGATGTTTTTGAATTCTTTCAATCTTAAAGCAGTCCAAAAAGCAACGCCCCCACCAGCGCAAACTGCAGGAACTTCAATTATTGGCACGTGAGTTTTGAACAGGTCCGACAAAAAAGATGCCTTGTGGGTTTGATGTTCAAAAAATCCGTCGCAACTTTCCATGCCAGTAAAAACGATACAGTCGATGTTTGAAATTGTCACTTTTGCGTCTTCTAAAGCCTCCATTGCAGCATCATAAGCAAACTTCCACCAAGGTTTTTGAGAGTAATCAAATTTTGTCATTCCGACGCCCTTAATATACATGGTCCTTTTTAAAATTTTAATAAATTTTTACCGATTTTCAAAACTTCTTCGTTTGTAGGGGTTTCGATTTCCATTTTTTTTCCCATCTTAACCACTGCTCCATTGTAAAAATCGATTTCGTTTAAATCTTTTTCTTTTTCTTCTCGCTTTTTTTCTATTATCTTTAAAATCAATTTCCTAAAAAAGAAAAGCAGGGGAATGGGTAAAGAGATTAAAAAAGAAAAAAATCTTACGGGATATCCAGGAAAATTTAAAAAGTGACCCCCAGCTTTTTTGACTACTTTTTTGTATTCTCTCAAAATCAAAATTTCTTTTTGGAAAAGCTTTTTTTTGGACAATCCTTCTCTTAAGGGATATCTATAAACAGCGCAAGCCATACCGATTAAATTTAAAAAAAGCTTTGAATATTCCAAATTTTTCCAATCTTTTTGCGAAAAAAGAAAAACTTTAAAATTGGCGTTTTTAAAAAATTTAAAAACTTCTTTTTCGTTTTCTTTTCCGGAAATTTTAGCCAAGGCGATTTTAATAGGCAAACCGTATTCAACACCGCCTTCTTGTTTTTTTATCGGGCTAAAAAGCGCTATTCTGAAAATGGAAGACTCTTCTTTTCCAAAAATTTTTTCTACGAGAGAGATGGCTTTTTCTCCTGCTTCCAGACCGTTTTGAGAAAAAAATAAGACCGGAACTTTCCTTTTTCCTTCTTTTATTTTTTGAAGATAAAGCTCTAGAGTTTTTTCGATTGGATTGGGAAGACAAAAAAATAAATAATCAAAATCAATCTCCTTTGGGAATTCGCTTTCTGAGATCATTTCAATTTCAAAAATTTCTTCTTTTCCGTTTCTTTTCAAAAAAATTTTTTCTTTTTCGCTTTTCTTTTCTTTTTCAATTCCAAAAATTTTACCCAAGTTTTTTAATTCAAAGGCAAACATCGTTCCGGTTCTGCCTTTTGCTCCTATTATTCCTATTTTTTTCATTTTCCAAAACGCCTTTCTCTTTGGAGAAAATTTTTAATGGCTTTTTCGAATTCTTCTTGAGTAAAGGCAGGGAAAAAAGTTTCCGTAAAATAAAACTGAGAGTAAGCTGTGTGCCACATCATAAACCCTGCCGAATTATGAGGGTCTCCTTCGCATCCTGTTCTAATTACCAAATCTACAGGGGGCAAACTTCCTGTCCATAAATTTTCAAGTAAGGTTTTTTCTACGATTTCAATCTCTTCTCTTTTTGCTTTTTTTACGATTTTTCTTATCGCTTCCAACATCTCGTCTGTGCCATTGTAAGCCAAAAGAAAAGTTAAATTAAAATTTTTATTTTTCTTTGTTTTATCTATTGCTTCTTTTATTGCGGTTTTTACATTTTCTGGAAAAAGCTTTTCCCAAAGCCCAAAAACATTTATTTTTACTCCTTCTTTTTGAATTTCTCTTGACTTTGCCAATTTTTTAAATTGTCTTTTAAAAATAGAAAATAAAACCTCCACCTCTTTTTTGGGTCTCTTTAAAACATTATCGGCAGACATTCCCCAAAAAGTAAAATGGGGAATTTTTAGTTCCCACGTTTTTTTTAAAATTTTTTCTAAAGTTTTTGCTCCCTCAATGTGTCCTTGCCAAGGAAAAAGCCCTCTTTTTTTTGCCCATCTTCTGTTTCCATCTGGAATGACTGCAACATGCATAGTTTTTTATTCTATTGGTTGCCAACTACAAATTAAAGTTCCAGGACCTGTGATCGCGCACAGGATTGGGGATGCTTCCGAAATAAAAGACACTTCAATTCCCTTTTCTTTTAAAAGACCTTTTAATTTTTTTGCCCCTTCAATATTGTCAGCATGATTGATTATGGCCCTTATTTTTTTGCCCAATTTTCTTTCTTTTTCTGATTCTTTCAAAATTTTTTTGAAAAGAGCTTCTGGTTCATCTTTTGCAAAAACTACTCCTCCTTTTGTTAAAATTCCATCTTTAATTTTTATTATAGGATGAATTCCCAATTTTTTCATTCTTCTTATCCAGTTTGCTTGATTTTTTGTTATCCTTCCGATAAATTCCATACCTTTTGGGTCTTGAATTATCAAGTAAGTATGAATTTTGGGAATTAATTTTTCTAATTCCTCTAAAATTTCTTCAATTTCTCTTTGTTCTTGAATCGATTCTATTGTTCTCAAAACAAAAAGAGCTTGCCCTGCCACACCATTAAAGGTATCAAAAACAAAAATTCTTTCTCTGTCTTTTTCTGAAAGCATTTCTTTAGCTTGAATTGCTGAGTTGTAACAACCAGAAAGCTTCGAAGTCAAAGTTAAGCACAAAACCTTATCGAATCTTTCTAGTTGTTTTTTGAAAGCTTCCAAATAATCTTTTGGCATCGCCTGAGATGTTCTTGGTCTTGTTTCAATTCCTATTTCATAAGCTTTCTTTATTTTTTGATAAATGTTTTCTCCCTCAATTTTTTCTAATTCTGGCCAATCAAATTTAGCTTCTGCAATTTCAATTTGATATCTTTCTAAAATTTTTGGCAAAATGGAGGCAACGTTTTCTGTCACTATTCCTATTGAAACTTTTTTAACCGAAGGTTCTTTTACAATTTCTTTTGACATATCTTCCTCTCTTAAGTTTTTGATGTTGCCAAAACTTCTTATTACTTTTTTTACTTCTTCTGGCCAATCTGTGTGAATGTGAATTTTCATTTTGTTTTGAGCTACAACCAGGTCTAATGAGTTTCCCATCTTTTCCAGTCTTTTTTTGACCTCTTCCTCTTTGACTTTTGGATTTTCTATTAAGGCAATAATTTCGAAACGATGAGAGATAATCTGAACCATTCTTTTTATTTCTTGGGAATACATTTTCTCAAATTCTAATTTCTTTTCGCCTTTTATGATTTCAAAAAAACTTTCTAAAACAATCAAAAAACCAAACCCTCCGGCGTCGACAACGTTCGCTTTTTGTAAAACCTCCATTTTTTCTTTTGTTTTAATTAGGGCTTCTTTTGCTTTTTCTAAAGATTGTTCAAAAACATCTTCAATTTCTTCTTTATTTTGGGATAAATTTTGAAAAGAATCTGCAAAAGCAGAGATTACATCTAAAACCGTTCCCTCTTTTGGATTTTGAATTGACTTGAAAGCTTTTTCTTTTCCTTTTTCAAAAGCAAAAGCCAAATTTTTAATATCGACTAAATTTTCATTAAGGTTGGGTAAAAATCCTGAGAGAAAGCCGGTAAAAATTACTCCGGCGTTTCCTTGGGCATAATTTAGAGCACCATCTAAAATTGCCTCTGAGAGTTCTCTAAAATTTTGAAATTCTTTCCCGTTTATCGAGATTTTAATGCCCTCTAAGGTTTTGGCTAAATTCGTTCCTGTGTCTTGGTCGGGGACGGGAAAAACATTAATTTTGTTGATATCTTCTTTTGCTAAATCAACCCTTTCGAAAGACTTCAAAAACATTTCTTTTAAAATTTCGAGAGAGATTGTTTTCATTTTTTAAACTTTTCTTGAATTTCTTGCAAAAGCTTTTGAGCTATCTCTTTCCCCGCAAATCCAAAAGCAATTCCAAAAGACAGTACTATCAATCCTACTAAGCCGCCAAACAAAATTAAAACTAAATCTCTAAGAATGTTTAATTGATATAAAATTGCTAAAATCGTTAATGACCAAACAAAAAAATTAATCCCTTTTCCAAAAAGCGGGGAAACAGCAAATTTTTCTTTCTCTACGGAAAGCAAAAAGATTTTCTTTGAAAAGGCAAAGAAATAAAGAACGCCCAAAAAGATTAACAAGGAAACAAAAACGTTCAAGTAATATTTGACTAAAAACTCAAAAAAATCGCTTACCTTTTGCAATTCTAAAACTTCAAAAATAACCATTAAAAACAAGAGAACGAAAAATAATTTTATAATTTCCGTTAAAATTTTTACGATATCAATTTTGATACCAACGTTTCCAAAAGAATCTTCTAAACCGCTCAATTTAAAAACTGATTTTAATTTTATTTTTTCAAAGAATTCAAGCAAGATTTTTTCTATAAATTTTATTACCAAAATTCCGCCTAAAATTATAAATACTGCCCAAAGGATCTGGTAAATAAAATTTTCAAAAATTCCCCACATCATATTAATTAATTTTAATAAAACATACAAAAAAATCAAGCAAAAATTATATTTAAAGATAATCTAAATGTTTAAATTGTATTTTGTGATTAATTTTTGCAACAAAAACAGGCATTAAAATTCTGGTACTTTTGGACTATTTCAAGAAAAAGCAAAAATAGCGGGTAAATTTTAAAGAGTGAAAAAATTTTTATTTTTTGATATAATTGAGTTTGATGAGAAAAAAGACTTTGAAAGAACTCGCTTTTCCAGAACCTTTAAAAGGAAAAGAGCTTATTTTCGAGTTGGCGCCAGTAGAAAAAATGGAAGTAGTGAAATTTCAAAGAAAACCATCAAACTTTCATATATTACGTTTGGCATCATCAATAGAGAAAGTAGGTTTTTTAGTCCCTTTGGTAGGAGTAAAAAGAAACGGAAAATTTTTGATTTTAGACGGCCAACACAGATTATTGGCGGCCCAAAAATTGGGAATCAAAGAATTGCCGATAATTCTGGTTCCAGAAGAAATAATTCAACTGATGATGAATTTAAATATTGAAAAAGAGCTGAACATTCGAGAAAAGTCTTATGTGGCTTTGAAAGTTTATGAAGATTTTCTTGGAAAAAATTCTCAGTTTAAAGAATCAGACGCCATCATTTCTGAAGCCATAGAACCGATTTATTTTGTCACTTTGGGAATAGGATATGAAAAAAAAGAAAATTTGAGAGGGAAAATTTTTGAAAACATTTTGAAAAAATGCGACCTTGTTTTAGATGAAACCATTAAAACTGCTTTTGAGATAAGGAAAAAAAGAGCAGAAAAAATTTTGCTGGCAAACGAGATGATAACAGAAATTGCTCAAAAATTGAAAGAAACGGAAAAATGGCACCCTTTTGTTTACCAGCAAATAATTTCTTATGCTAATCCCATTAAAAAGAAAAGAGAGTTTCAAGATTTTGATGAAGTTTTTGATAAACTTTTTGTTAATTTAAAAAAAGTAAAACAAAACCCAGGAGTAATCTTGAAAGAAAAGGGAATAGAGGAAACGGAAGAATGAAGAAATCTTCAATCTACGAAAATAAAGTTATATTTCCTTCAGGAAAGCAGTTAAAGTTTTTATTAAGAGCAAAAGAGAAGACAAGTCTTTCTTGGACGAAATTTGCAAGAAAAATTGGGGTACCCAAAAGAACTTTAAATGACTGAAAAAAAGAAAAATATTCTTGCCCTTTACAATTTTAAAAAAGATTTGTAAAATCTCAAAATTAAAGCTTCCTAAAAACATTCAAATTAAAAATTCTTTAAAGTATAGAGCGATTATGGCGGGATGCCGGAGCGGTTTAACGGGCCTGTCTTGAAAACAGGTGTGCCCACAAGGGTACCGGAGGTTCGAATCCTCCTCCCGCCGCAAAAATTTTTTATTCCTCGATCAAGGGGACAAAAACAAAGCCTGGGAATTCTTTTTCTTCGAAAACGTTTTCTTCTCTTTTTATAAAAAGCCAGATTGAATTTTCAATTGGAGTAGCAATCCTCCCGCCAATTTTTAATTGTTCTTTCCATGCTAAAGGCAAATTTTTTGCGCAAGCAGAACACAATATTTTGTCAAAAGGAGCTTCAATTTTATATCCTTTCGAACCATCGCCAAAAATAAATTTGACCCTTCCTTCTTTCACAAAATTATATTTTTCAACATTCTTTTTTCCAAACTCCACCAATTCAGGAATTCTTTCGATTGCGATTACTTTTCCTTTCTTGCCCACAATTTCTGCCAGCAAAGCTGTAGTCCAACCAGATCCAGATCCCACATCTAGAATTTTTTCGCCTTCTTTGGGCTCTAAAATTTCTAACATAAAAGCGACTACTAAAGGTTGAGAGATTGTTTGCCCAAAGCCGATTGGCAAGGGGCCGTCGTATTCTGCAAGGTTTTTAAGATCTTCTGGTAAAAAGTCTTCTCTTTTTATTTTTAAAAAGGCAGAAATAATTCTTGGAGTTTTTAACCAACCTTGGGCAATCAAATCTTCCACAAATTTTTGCCAGGAACTTTTTCCGTTTTCATTCATTTTCATTATTAGAAAGATTCCTTTTGAGAATCTCCGTAAAAATCTTTAAAAGAAACAGTTCTTTCGTCAAAATAAAGTTTTACTTGACCTACAGGGCCGTTTCTATGTTTTGCAACGATGATTTCTACTAAACCTTTTTGGGCGGTTGTTTCAAAATATTTATCTTCGCGATAAATGAACATTACCACGTCCGCATCTTGTTCGATTGAATTGTGGGCAATAATGTTATTAGCCAAGAAGTTGTGAGTGCCAGGAATGGTAAGGTCATAAACATCTTCCACTCCTAGGGGTTTAATCGAAACAATTTCGTCCAAAAAAACCTTATCTTTTTTTGAACTAAAATTTGCCGTAGCTATTTTATCGCCGATTTTTAAAGTTTCTAAAGGATGCCAGCCCGTTAATTTTCTGAAAGGATGATTTGCAGAGGCTTTAATTTCAAAACCGCATTTAGTTTTAAGCGAATAAACCTTCTTTTTCCCGCTATAAAAACCTTTGGCGATTTTTTCCACTTTTAGTTTCCAATCATTTCCTAAACTATGAATTGGAATATTTTTTTGTCCAACCAAATCTTTGATTTTTATTTTTTCTCCGGTATCAGCTCTTATTAAAATAGTGTCGCCCGCAAGACAACCAGATTCTCTTAAATCAGAAAGGCGCGGTCTTGGGGGGGTTCTTTTTTCCACTGCTCTTGAAAGTTGAGAAATTGCTAAAACCGGAATATTAAATTCTCTGGCTAAGGCTTTCAAAGCCTTTGAATTTTCAGAAACTTGTTGAACCAACGAAGCTTCAGAAGCCATTGGTTCCATCAATTGGAGATAATCTATAATCACCAGGCCCAACCCTTTTTCCGCTTGCAACCTTCTGCACATTGCCTTAATTTGTAATATATTCGGAGAAGGCGTGTCATCAATATAAATTGGCGCTTCAGACAAAATTGACATTGCCTGATTGATTTTGTCAAAATCGTTTACTGTTCCTTCTGTCGAAAGTTTTCCTGTTCTCAATCTCCAAAGGTCAATTTCTCCAATAGAAGCTATTAATCTGTCTACTATTTGGTCTTTTGACATTTCCAATGAAAAAATTCCTACTGGAATTTTTTCAAAAATAGCGACATTCGCAGCAATATTTATTGCTAGAGCGCTTTTTCCTAAAGAGGGCCTTGCTGCCAAAATTATTAAATCGGATTTTTGGAGGCCAGCTAAAATATTATCCAAGCTCGGAAAACAAGTAGGAATGCCTCTTACTCTTGGACCAACTCTCGTTAAGGTTTCAATTCTTTCCCAGGTTTCTTTCAATACATCTTTAACTGGAATAAATTTATGTGTAAGAGATTTTTGGGCAATCGAAAAAACTCTTTTTTCCGCTTTGTCTAATAAAACTTCTAAATCCTCAGATTCCTGGAGAATCAATTTTTGAATATCGTAGGAAGCAGACAAAAGGTCCCTGAGGGCCGATTTTTTCTTTACGATTTTCGCATAGTTTAGAGCGTTTACTGGGGTGACTACTGAATTTAATAATTCACTCAAATAAGCAGCGCCTCCTATTTCTTCCAAAAGCCCTTTTTCTTTTAATCTTTCTGAAACTGAAAGAAGATCCAAATGTTCTCCTTTTTGAAAAAGTTCAACAAAAACCTTATAAATTTCTTGATGGACTCCTCTATAAAAATCTTCGGGCTTTAAGATGTCGACTACTTTTACAATGATATCTTTATCCAAAAGCAGAGATCCCAAAAGCGCTCTTTCAGCTTCAATAGAATAGGGGATAAACTTTTCTATTGTTTCTACCATAAATTTAATGTATCATTATATAAAAAAGAAATCAAGAAAATGAAAGTCGCTTTAATTACTTTCCATTCTTTTTTTGAAGAAGGCGGAGTGAAAAGGCACATTTTAGCTTTGAAAGAAGAGTTTAAAAATAAAAATGTGGCAACAAAAGTTATTGTACCCAGAAGAAAAATATCAGAAAAGTACGGAGAAGATGTGATTTTACTCGGAACTTCTTTCAAATTAAATTTGGGTGGCGGAATTTCAGATTTAGTTTTTAATTTTGATCAATTTGCCATAGAGCGAGCGTTAAAAAAAGAAAAATTTGATATTTTGCACTTTCACAATGCTTCTTTCCCTTCATTTTTCCAAATTCTTCTTTCGCCTTACACCTTCAAAACGTTAAACATTTTAACTTTTCATTCTGACATTAGCAGGAGTAATTTTTTGAAAACTATTTTTCCATTTTTTATTACCTTTTGCAATCAGCGTCTCGACGGTTTAATTGCTGTTTCAGATGTCGCTCTTTCTTTTTTCAACGATTTTAAAAAACCGAAAATTTTAATTCCCAACGGCGTGAATTTGAACGAATTTTCACCAGAAGGGGAAAAGTTCCAAGAATTTTTAGACGAAAAAATAAATCTTTTATTCGTTGGCAGAATAGAAGAACGAAAAGGATTAATTTATTTGTTGAAAGCTTTTAGAATACTCAAGAGAAAATATAACAACTTAAGATTAATAGTAGTAGGAGATGGTTCTGAAAAAGAAAATTGTCAAAATTTTGTCAAAGAAAAAAAATTACAAGATGTCGTTTTTTTGGGAGAATTAAAAGGGGAAAGTCTTTTTAAAATTTATCGCACAGGCCATATTTTCTGCGCCCCTTCAATTTTCGGCGAAAGCTTTGGCTTGGTAATTTTAGAAGCAATGGCTTCTGGTTTACCATTTGCAGGATTTGCCAACGAAGGTTATAAAAGCTGGTTAAAAGGAAAAAAAGGAGAATATTTTTTGGCGCCCCCTAAAGATTTTATTGCCTTGGCAAAAAGAATTGAAGTTTTAATTAAATATCCAGAAAAGAGAAAAGAACTTGCCGATTGGGGTTACAAAGAAGCAAAGAAATATTCTTGGGAAAGAATCGCTCAAAAAGTTTTAGAATTTTATCAAAACTGCCAAAAATTAAAAGAAAAAAACAATAAAAAATTTTTGCCAGAGGAGAGATACAAGAATGAAGAAAGAAGTTTTGGGCATTGAAATTTTAAAGAAAAATAAAGCAAAAGAAGCTGCAGAAATTTACAATTTTTCTCTTCGATTTCTTGCCCGGAATAAACCCATTTCAAAAGAAAAAATGGAAGAATTAATCGAAAGAAAAAATAATGTGCTGTTAGGATTATTCTTTGAGCACCGGCTAATCGGTCATTCTATTTTGAGTTTAGATGAAAAGACTAGTGTAGGAAGTGTAGGGATAGTACTTCATCCTGAATGGCAGGGGAAAGGTTTAGGAAAGAAGTTGTTGGAAAAAACATTAAAAATTGCTCAAGAGAAAGGGTGTAAAAAAGTAATCGCAGAAATTTTAGCTACCAACTTAAGGTCGATTAGATTTTTTGAAAAAGTAGGGTTCAAATTTGTGGGAGAGTCAGAAAGAAAAATTATAAAAAGAGGAGAAGAAATGAAAGTACTGAAATATGAAATTATTTTATGAGAAAATTTTAGTAAAAGAAGGAAAAAAATGTCAAAAAAAGTTTTCGATGCCCATATTCATGTAGGATTTTGTGAAGGACAAGTGATAAAACACGAAAGGGATGCTTTTTACTCAGTGGATACAGTACTTAAATATCTAGATGTTCACCAAATTCAAAAAGGGTTAGTTTTTCCTTTTACAAATCCAACTATCTCGTGTCTAAAAACTAATGAGTATCTTTTTCAAGCGCTTCAAGAAGGAAAGGGAAAGTTATACGGGTTGATTTATTTTTCTTGGGAAGATAATCCAAACGAGCTGGCAAAATTTAACCATCCTTTACTTATTTAAAAATTTAAGAAAGAGAGAAGTTTAAAATTTCAAAAATTTTAGAAATTCTGATTTTCAAAATTTCTTTACAATAAATTAAATCAAAACCTTGACAAAAAATTTTGAATTTTTGATAGTATAAGCAATGGGCTTAATACCAGAAAAATTTAGAGAATGCGAAAGTGATTTTAAAGGGTCAACAAAGAGAAATTTTCAAATTTTTAAAATTTTGGAGGCCTCAATTTAGAGGCCTTTTTAGTTTGAAAAAAATTTTGATTTTTGATAAATTTATTTGAAAATCTTTAAGATCATAATAAATAATTTATAAAAACATAAAATATATAAAAATGCAAAAACATAGTTACACCACTTAATACTATAAAAAACAAGATTGTTAATTTTCTTAAAAAAGAATTTAAGAAAAGAAATAAAAATTTAGCAATAATAGGCATTTCAGGAGGAATTGATTCCGCAGTTGCAGCAACATTAGCTAAAAAGGCAAATTTGAATTTGTTAGCAGTTTTATTGCCATTTAAAAAAAAGAGTTATAAATATGCCAAAGAGGTTGTTAATTTTTTGAATCTTCCTAAATCTGATATTTTAGAGATTGATATTACCCCTTTCATATACTCTCAAGTTAAAGCTTTAAAAAGAAAAGGTATTATTCTGGACAAAATAAGTTTTGGGAATCTAATCCTCCGTCAGCGAATGATGTTTTTAATGGCTTTAAAGGATCAAATGAATGGATTAGTAATTGGAAGTCAAAACCTTAGCGAGTATTTGTTAGGTTATTTTACATTATACGGAGATTCGGCAGCAGATATTTTTCCTCTTGCTGGTTTATGGAAAACTCAAATTTATAAACTTGCAGAGTTTTTAAAAATTCCTAGGCAAATTATTCAACGAAAACCGACAGGAGATTGGCCATATTTTTCAGATGAAAAAGAATTAGGTTTTGATTACGAATATGCAGACGAGATTTTATATTTTTATTTGATTAAAAAAATGTCGCCGGAAGATATAATAAAAAGATATAATTTTGATAAAAAATTAGTAAAAAAAGTAATCGAAAGGTACAAAATAACTTCTTTTAAAAGAAAAGATCCTCCCCGCTTTTTATTTTAAAAGGTCGAAATAAATTAATAAATTTAAATTTATGGAACAAAATAATAAAAAAGGGGGAAAGAAAAAAATTAGCTTGAAAGATTTTACAATAGAAGACATTCAAGCTCAAAATTTAGAGCTATTAATTATGAAAGAGAGAAAGAAAGTATATTCTAGTGAGAGTTGCAGTGATCCTGGCGGAGGTCATTCAGGAGGTGGTGGTGCTTAAAAATTAAATATTTTTTGAACATTCTAAATCTACAAAGAAGATTTAATGAGAATTAAATCATATATTTGTAATTTGTTAAAAATAGTAAAGACAAAAAAACTAATTGGGAAAATTAATAAAGATTTTTTAGGAATTTATAATGATGAGCCAACCTTTTTCTCTTATTTAGTAGAAGTAAGAGATAAAAGCTTCAGAAAATTTGGAAATACTTCACGACGATATATTGCCACAAGCAAGGAAAGATGTTTAATAAAAATGTTAGGAGAAATTATTGAGAGATATTGTGTTGGTTGTGAAAATAAGAAAGAATTAATTTGGGATTCTTATAATTCTTTAAAAAATAAAGCCATAAATCCTAAAAAATTTATTTTTTTTAACTTCAATAAAATTTCTCCATTTTTTTCAACATACAAAAATGAAAAACAAAAATTATATTGGACAGAATGTACTGATTTAGTTACAAAAGAGAAGAAATTGATTCCTGCTCAATGTATTTACCTAATCCATCAATTTCGCAAAAATGAACCCCGAATTACTTTTCCCGTTAGTACCGGTACTGCTTTCCACTTTGATTTTAAAAAAGCTCTTACAAGCGCAATCTTAGAGGTAGTTGAGAGAGATGCTTTTATGACACATTATTTAACAAAATTACCCGGTACTGTGATTGAAATATCTCAAAAAGAAAAGTTTCTTTATAAAATTGTGAAAAAAATTGAAAGATATAATCTTAAGCTAATTCTTGTTGATATTTCTACCGAATTTCCTGTTTGGACCATATTAGGAATTATTATTGATAAATCAGGGATAGGACCAGGTATTTCTGTGGGTGCCAAATCCCATTTTAACTTAAAAGAAGCTATAACCTGCGCGATAGAAGAATGCATTCAAAGTAGAATTTGGATTCGTACTGCAATGGTAATTTTAAGAAATGTGAAAGAAGATTATTTATTATACGGGAAAAAAGAA
>Ga0078972_1001947_pt1 | contig 72081 bp, 71 predicted proteins | sample YelNatPaOPGAMG01_FD_67568 | JGI IMG/M metagenome (GOLD analysis project Ga0078972, IMG submission 67568) | Hot spring thermophilic microbial communities from Obsidian Pool, Yellowstone National Park, USA - OP-RAMG-01 (SPADES assembly) (version 2) | ecosystem: Environmental > Aquatic > Thermal... | reverse complement strand
TATCGCTCTTAGTTTTGCGAATATAGCAAGATGTATGACTGTTAGAATTCTATGATATTAATATCCAGAACCTCTACAACATTAATGCTTTTCTTAACTTTACGCCAAACATACTTCACAACATTACTATAACTTAGCAGTATTGAAAGGAGGCATTTGAATCCTTTGCCTGCGCTCAACAATGCTGAATAACCTTTCCCAAGGAAGCTCATAGAATATTGTAATCTTCTTACCATAAGGGCTTCAATTTGTAAGAAAAATTTTGAGAGCTCAACGATTACCGCTCTTAACCTTCGGTTTTATCCTAATTATGAACTCTGAGAGCTTATTGCCTTAACGATTACCGCTCTTAACCTTCGGTTTTATCCTAATTATGAACTCTGAGAGCTTATTGCCTTTAGGAGTAACACCATAATAATGGTTGAATATTCCGTGGCACTTGGGGCATTCTAGCCTTTTTACTTCATAGAACCTGAACTTCCAAGACTTTAGAATCTTTAATTCACCCTCATATCCACAGTAGGGACACTTGACCAAATTGCTTCCCTCTTTACTTTTATTCGTTCATTTCTTAGTTAAAGCTTTTGTTATCCTATTTTTTTCTCTAGTTGCTCTAATCGCTTCCTTCCCTCCTCGGTTATCACGTAGTACCCTTTATTTACCCTTTTTAACAATCCTTTATGCCTCAAATCACTGACTAGGTCATCAGCGATCACTTTCCATCTAGGTATATTATACTTGGAAGACCATGGCTTGAGATCTTCTTCATAAAGCTGAACCAAAGACCCTATTTTATTTACGATGTCTCTTCTCCTTACAGGCTCTTTAGAATCAGCTAGGATTTTCAAAATAAGCATTTCTGCTGTTTTCTCATCGAACCTTGGCTTCATGGATGCAGTTTCCCGATCGCTTTTCCCCGTCTGGAGCTCAGCAGGCTTAAATAGAGGCTCATTCGGTTTCTCTTTCCCGAAAAGCCTCGTTTTCGCTATGACTAGGGACTTGAAAGCTATTTCGAATGGATCATCATTTAATATGCTCCAGCTAGCTATTATCCTTTGATCGAGCGGTGCCTCCTTGAATGCGTCATAGAGAAACCATTTATCCCCATCTGTCATTATTGTATATTTGACCCCTGAGACGAAGGCGTACTTCAGCTTTTCCTTGCTCTCCTTATCCGTTATATTTCCAAGCTTCTTTACTTCTATAAACGCTATGGGCTTTCCCCCGACCAATTCCTTTATCGATAAAGCGTAATCGGCCCTCCACTCCTCAACTGGGTACTCCGGTATAACCTCTTCGGGATCATCTATGTTCCATCCGAGCATCTGTAAAAACGGGTTCACGATCGCGTATCTAACAGCTGCCTCATTGTTCGAGAAAAGATCTCTATGCTTCTCGATCCTCTCCTTAAGCTTACTCAAACGCTTAACGAAATCCTCCACGTATGAGTAGACCATTCAAGCCGCCTCCTTCGAAAGAAGCTCAATTTCTAAGCTGAGATTGGTAAAAACTCTATAAGCATGCATATAGATGAAAGCAGTTTTGGAAAGAACTTTCAAGGCTGAGACAACCTGCTTGATTGAGTGCTTCATCCTTTTTATCGTGAAAACCACCAACGATTAATTACACCACTTTTTATTTTTATAATTAAATATAAAAATATGAAGCTTTTCTCTAAAAATTATCCTAATTTTCATCTTTCAATTTAGGAAAGCTTATGGCCTAGGATAAGAAGCTCTTATTTCTCGATCCTCAGCATCATTATATATTTCAATGTTGCATAAAGATGATGAGGGATCAAAAATGGCAGAAAATAAAGCGGAAAGCTCGGGAGAGGGAAAAGTCAAGGAAGGGATGGGAAAGGGTATACTAATAGCGCTTTCTGCATTAATAGTTATCCTAGCAGTTCTCCTCGGCTATGAGTACTACAGCTATTCATCGATCGTTGATCTTAAAGAGAGCAAGATCCTAGATAAAGATAAGACAGTAAATCTCCCTGCTGGAGCGAACATGGAGATCTCGTATAGTACGCCATATGCAGGCTATATTAAGATAAATTTCACGTCCAGCGGAGGCGTATACTTCTGGGTTGGAAACTCCCAATATGTGAGCTATAACAACGGCTACTATTCTCGCTACCCCCCGCCCGGAGATACTGCTACAAGCGGAAGCTTCACCGTTCCAGTTTTCCCAGGAACGACCAAGATATACATTAGAAATCCGGGGATCCTCGTTGGCGTAACTGTTACTTATACTTTAGAGTACGTATATTGAAGAGCTTTAAGCTTTTTCCAATCTATATCGAAGAAACACCCAGATCCGTATTCCGGTCTTTCAACGTAGAGAAATTTTCAGCTATAGAACAGCTATAGAACGAATCATCGCCTAAGCAATTAAACAAGCTTTTAAGCTCAAAGTCTGAAGAATAAGTAAAATCTAGCTTTTTATATTCTTCGATAGGTTATAAAAAGAGGGGAAATAGGCTTGGCCGAGGAGGAGGTGAAGAGGAGGGAAAAGAAGGCCCTCTTCGCTCTATTCGCTGTCGTAGCTGTCCTTGCCCTCCTCCTCGGCTACACATACTACAGCTATTATGAAGCGAACCAGGCCCTTAAATCTCAGGTTGCTACGCTCATAAATCAGCTCAATGCCCTAGCAACTGAGGAGAGATCGCTGAGGGAGCAGATATCCTCTCTTCTTTCCCAGATAACCTCTCTGGAAAGCATAGGTTCGCTTAAAAACAGCACCATTTTGGAAGGAGGGAAGCGAATCAGCATATCTGGTGGAGGTAGCGCTGAGTTCGACTACGAAACCCCATACGTTGGCTACATAAAGATAACTTTCTCAGCCTCCGATGATATTGTTTTCTGGGTTGGGAGCAACTTCACGAACTCCTTCTACTCGCGCTACCCGCAATCTGGAGCTTCTTCGGGCGGGAGCTTCATAGTCCCCGTGCTTCCAGGGAAGACTATGGTCAGGATAGATCACCCTGCCCCGGTCGTTGGGGCATCTGTAACTTTTACGATAGAATACGTATATTGAGGATGATGAAAAGTTAACCTTCGTCCTCCTTCAAAGATGATGTCTTTTTCTCAATTATTATAGCCAAGCAGCTTAGTTAAATCAACTGACATGGAAAATATCATTTCGGTTGAGGAGAAGGTCTGGAATATGGGTCTAAGTGTCAGATGAGCTTGGCCGAACTTTTCCTAAGCTTTCCTAGATCTAGGTGAAGATAAGGTGAACGTCTTCCTATGCTTTTATCTTGAGGAGAGCAAACTCATATCATTTCATACCTATAGCTCTAGTCATTTGATTTTTGACGAATACGAAAGTACTATTAAGGTACCATGTAGTACTATTATTACAACTTAAAAGTACCATATAGTACTAAATGAGCAAAACAAATTACCTGATACATAAATCTCTTTCTACACGCTATAACTTGAATAGTACTAATATAGTACCACGAAAACCTGTAGTAATGCTGAGAACTTGAGTGAGTGATATTGTTGGCTCAAAAGCTAATCCTTAGGAATAGGAAATTATAAGTCCGTAAAGGCTAAGATTTTCTGAAAACATTCGCATTTTCCTTCTCTATGTTCAATGATATAAAATTCAAAACAGCATGAGAAATAATGAAGTAGGAATATAGACGATTTTTTTGTTTTTATCAGCCTCCAGTATATCTTTAGTCAGCACTATAGTGCCTTCCGGCACATGTAATGATGTGATATTTTCCCGATACTTTGACTCCAATACAAATCTATGTGGCTCGTTCTTTTTATTGAAACAGAGTATAAAGTCCACCTCATGAGTAACCCCATCGCTTATGATCCCATGCATCAAAACCTTTTCGTACTCGACGTGTGGTACATGCTCAAATAACTGCTGAGATAAGATTAAATGAGAAGCAATAACGCTCTCGACAAAATGTCCGCGCATTTCTGGCTGTTTCATAAGTTCCATTGAATATTCATAGGGATCTGGAATGTTATTGAGATAGGCATAGAGAGCGTGAAATATGAGGGGGTCTAACACATAGAGCTTTGGCTGCTCATTGTAATTAGGATCGCATGAAGCATTTTTCTTCTCCCTATATGATAAGAAGATCGCCCATGTTGAGGTCAGGTACTGTAAATAACCATCTCTGATGTCTTTTTCCTTAATGCCCTTTGCGATTTCTGTAAAATCTGACGCGTTTAATGCTCCACCAAGTCTCAAAGGCGTTACAAGTACAGATAGAATCTTTTTCAAGACATCGGGATCCAGGTTTGTGTTCGTTTGCTTAATCTTAGCCTTTGCAGAATCTTTTATCAATAGCTCGGCTATATCATAATAAAAGTTTCTGTCTATCTGTTTATTTTCGTAAAACTCTTTGATGGCTTTTGGATATCCGCCATGGATTAAATAGTTCTCGAATAATTGATTAAGCGTCACTGAATATTCTTCATAGATTTTTTCTATCCTATCGCTTATTGTTCCCTCCTTTAAATTTTTCAATATCTCAGACCTTACTCCTACTTTCCTGCCTTTTCTTGTATTCAGCAGGGAGTTTAAATTCTCATTGAGTCCCTCAACAACTTCTACAAATCGAAGAGGGGTAAAGAGGAGATTTCCTCCTAGGTTAAACTCACTGGAAAGTTCGCCTTGCCTTCCCCTTAATTTTTCTGCGGCCTCGGCTAGATCCATAGAATGGCTTCCAGTAGCAACGATCTTGAGTTTTCCGCGAACGATTATGTCAGCATCATAGACGTTCTTTAGAATTGAAGCCCAATCTTCATACATAGATGCTTCATCGAGAAAAACGTATTTCTCCTCCTCTCCTTGATCGGCAATAGCTTGAAGCATTTTAAAAAGATCGTGGACTTTAAGTTCGTTATAATCTAAGCTGATATAATAGATATCTTTAGGACTAACGGGTTTTCCTCTATCCGTATCTTCCATGAGATTTTTAATTAAAAGTTTTATCATCGTTGTTTTGCCAGATCTTCTAGGTCCTCTTATGGTGATAATCCCATACTTCCCATTAGCGGTGATCTTCTTCGATATATGGTGATAAAGCCTACTAATCAATTTATATTTGCCGCTTCGGTACTCGGTAATGTTAGAATCCTTCTCATACCACTTAGGATTACTCCACCATGGATTATAGTTCTCAAGCAATAGATGTAGCTTTTCTTTGGAGATCTCGCTCAAGCCTCTCAACTCTCTTAGCAAGATCTATAAGATCTACGCCGATCCTTCCTACTTCCTTCGTAATTTGCTCTTGTCTCCGCATCAGGTACTTCACACGCTCTTCCAGCCCCGGCTCCTCCTCACCTAGAGTTCTCAGAATGAGACTTTTTACATAGGCAGGGACGCTTAACTTCTGCTCTTCCGCCATTCTCTTGAGCCTTTCGTACCTTTCGTCATCGATATAGAACTTGACTTGCTTCATGGCTTCACCTACAGTACTAAAATGGTACCAATTGGTACTTAAATTTTTAGTATTTAAAAATTCAGTGTATTTTAAAATATGCATCACAAAAATGTGTGCTGTTGATCAATTATCTTAGCACTACAATACTAGTACCATATTATATATAATTATGAGTTAATAGAAAATTGCTACTATGCTATCGATGTTAAATAAAAAGTTTAAAAAATGTGAACTTTAATTTAATTTGTTCCAAAATCACTGGGCCGTATAGCCTCCGTCGACCACGACCTCAGAGCCAGTCATGAAAGATGAATCATCGGAGAGCAGGAAGACAATTACATTAGCGACTTCCTCTGGCTTTCCTATCCTTCCGAGAGGATGAAGCTTGCTCAGAGCCTCATAGACTGCCTCCTTGTTCCCAGTGCTCTCGGCGTATCCCGCGACCATGGGCGTATCTATGAATCCTGGGTGCACGGAATTTACCCTTATATTGTATTTAGCGTAGAGCAGTGCATCGGTCTTAGTCATAAGCCTAACGGCGCCCTTTGATGCATGATAAGGTGGGGCATCCGGAGCGCTTATGATACCGTAGATCGAAGATAGGTTAACTATGCTTCCCGATCTGTTCTTCATCATATATGGAACAGCGTGCTTAGTGCATAGGAATACGCCGTTCACGTTAACGTTCATAACCTTGTTCCATTCCTCCAAGGTTATCTCGTGCGTCGGCTTGTTCACGCCAGCTATACCAGCGTTGTTGACGAGGCCATATATATCTCCAAGCTCTTTAGCTATTTGCTCGAATACCTCCTTCACCTGCTGCTCATTCGCAACATCCAAGTAATAGAACTTCGCTATTCCCCCCATTTTCCTGATTTCTTCGACAGTTTTCTCCCCCTCGGTTCTGTTTATGTCGCAAACCGCCACCTTAGCGCCCTCTTTGGCAGCAGCAATTGCAGTAGCCTTTCCTATTCCCATCGCCCCTCCCGTTACTACTACGACCCTTCCATCCAATTTGCCCTTATTGCTCATGGAATATCACTATAAATTAACTTATCATATCTGAAAATATACGGATTTTGCTAATACCTTAGCGATCGGGGGAGATTCAATATTTGCTTAATTTGGCTTTAGATTGGGGGGCAACGTATTCTGCTCGGCTCGGCCTAGGCTTAACCGTGAGGGAGAAGTAGATCGCGTAGAGAAGGAAGGGAAGGGGCCAGGCTGCCCAGAAGATGTTTATAGCTATCGCGTATCTTATCGATCCATTCGCCACAATGATCCAGAGAGCTCCTAGAATTATTGAAATGGCAAGGAGGATCGAGATCAATATATGGGGGGCAACGGCTCGAATGGATCTTCTCCCCCTTCCCTTTGGTGTAACCTTGAATGGGACCTTTTTCCTTAGAATGTAAGATATGAAGGCTGCTGTGATTCCTGTGAAGGCTAGGTACTCTATGGATTGGTGGAGGAAGTATCCCTTTATTCCGTAGCCCTTCCCCCGCATAGCCAAGTAGAAGAGTCCGATGGAGAAGGCGAAGTATGGGAAGTATGCTAGAGCGTAGACGAGGGGATCGAGAGTCATGAATGGTCTCCTCAGAGAGAGAAAGATCATGGGCGCGATGAGCTCTATAAGCGTGAGAGGCCCCTCCTTCAGCCAATAATAGAGCCCCGAAGCGTAATCGGAGAAGGCTGCGAATTTCAGCTTGGATCTGAGGAGCTTGCCCGTGAGCTGAAAGTAGCCGAACGCCCACCTGCTCTGCTGCTGTATATAGGCAGCAGCATCCATCGGAGGCTCCCCATACCATATCAGGAAGTCATCGTAGTATATGGAATTCCAGCCTGCCGAGTGCAATTTCACGGATGTAGCAACATCCTCAGTTATGCTGGACTCATCCAAATATCCGACGTCGCGAAGCGCTGAGACCCTGTACACTGTTCCCGATCCTAAGGAAAAGGCCGAGGTCCCCGATCTCCCCCTCATTATGACCCTTAGGAATGGCTCCTGCTGGTGCTTGGCTCCCATCGCTATCTTAGATCCCTCAGTCTCGCTGTAGTATTGGGGGATCTGGACGAAGGCTATGGATGGATCTGCGAAGAGAGGAAGAACGGCATCGAAGAATGTGGCCCTAGGCCTCTGATCGGCATCGAATATCGCGACTAGATCGTACTTCTCCCCGTACTTCCTAAGGGCCTCGTTTATGGCCCCCGCCTTGAAGCCCTTCCTATTTACCCTGTGAACGTATGTTATGCCATTGGCCTCGCAGAATTTCCTCAGCTCCTCAGCTATCTTGGGATCTGTGGAATCGTCGAGGAGGTAAACATCTCCTCTTGAGCCCAAGGATGATCTAGCGGATATCAAGGTCTCCTCAACTATAGAAGGATCCTCGTTGAAGGATGTGACGAAGGCAGCGACCTTAAGATTAGAAGCAACTCCCGCATATCTGCTCTCATATCTCCTAGTCCTCAGATATGCATAAAAAAAGCTGGCGAAGACGTATGCCCCTAGAACCATCGTGAGCCAAACGCCGTAGTTAAGCCATGAGAGAGCGGGATCGGAAAGAGTTAGCCATGTGAGAAGAATAGATATGAAGAAGGGCGAGAAGAAGAAGGCGATGTTCAGAGCCCTCATATCTCGCATCTCACGGAATCCTCGAATGCACTACGGAGATCTGGAACTTTTCAGAAAGCTGAGAAAAGAGGGTGAAGTCGGCCAGACCATCGAGAGCATCGCAGCGCCCGCTAGCTACATCGCAGAAGAGGAAGACGATCATCGATTGATCCGAGGATCTCACGTGCGCGAGGAACTCCCTCCAGAACTCTTTTGATAGAAGAGATTGATCGCTATATGTAGATACAGGCTCAAGGGAATCGGTGGAGCTCACTATGAGCAAGGAGGGTGAGCTCGACCTTCCGCAGCTGCTCACCGTGTCCTGTGCCAACCTCCTCGCCATCTTAACAGAATCCTCTATTCCCCTCTGCTTCAATCTATCAGATAGGTAGGCAGGCATCAACGCAATCCTCCTCGATCCTGGGGCAGAGACCTTTCCTTCGGGATCCAATAAGCATATCCTCGTCTCCTCTCCGAATTCCCTCTTCATCACATCGATTAATCTTTTAGCCACATCGGTGAACTGGAAGGAATATAGCTTAACCATCGCTGAAGATAGGGTGAGAGCGACCCTCCTTAGGGGATCGTTTGGGTCTGGGATGTAAACGTAAAAGGCGCCCTTGCTCGAATGCAATCGCCTCACTATAGCGTTTCCTATCTCCATGACCTGTGTCGGTATGTGAAGAGCCTCTATGCTCACTGGAAGCCTGCGAAGCTCATCCAGAAATGGAACTAGAGCCCCAAGTCGAGCTCCTGTCTCCTCCATGACCTCATGGACGAAGTCGAAGGCTTTTCTCACGCTCTCCATGTCAGATTCGACCTTATTCGCAATTACTATGTCGAGGCAAGATAGCCCATAGCTCCTTAGGACTCGAGCGTATCTTATGATCGCCTTGACGTTCGTCTCGTCGGGCTCCATAACCATGATACCTGTGGTCTGGCTCTTGAGGCTTTGATCGGAGCAGGCATACATGAGAAAGCTGAATACGGGATCGAGTGGGGTAACCGCGGGATCGTTGTCTATGACGAGGAAATCGTATCCCCTCTCCTTCAATATTCCCTTATACGAGGATAGCAGCTTTTCTCTTAGGCTACGGGCGTCCTCCCTCTCCACTTCAACTGGGACGCCGTCGCTGAACAGCTTGAGCACGTCTAGGGATCCTGGCCCGATCTCAAGCGAAGCTAGTGCTCCTCTCCCGTCTGAGCCCTCCTTTATGAGCTGTATGAATCCCTTCCCCCTGAGTCCAGCGAGAGATGAAGAAGTGCTTACGAAATCATTATCGACTAGGAGAACCTTCATGCCCCTCAACGCGAGGAACTTAGCTAAGGAGGCTGAGATTGTGGATCCTCCTATGCCTCCTTTAACCTTGAAGATAAAAATGTTAGCGTTGGTAATTTTGACCCCCCATTATTAATATCATTTTTTAATATAAAATTTTGATCTTATTCCGATCTTTAGAACGCGGGCCCGCCGGGATTTGAACCCGGGATCTCCGGCTCCGCAGGCCGGTGCCTTGATCCTGGCTAGGCCACGGGCCCTCAACGTTTTATATTAAATGCTGAGAGCTTTAAAATAGGTGATCTCGATTTCCCATGTAGACGAATACCCCAAGTTCAGCGTTAGGGTGGAAATCCTGATAACTTCTGGGGGCATAGTGCTCGGGGGGAAGGGGATAGCTGAGCTCCTCAAGGCTATAGAGGAGACGGGCAGCCTGAGGAGAGCATCTGAGAGGCTTGGAATGAACTACAAGAGGGCATGGATGAAGCTTAAGTTGGCCGAGGCTAAGGCGATGACCCCCCTAGTTGAGAGGAGGAGGGGGAGATCAGGATACAGGCTGACTGGCCAAGGTAAAGAGATTGTGCAATTATACTATGAGGCTGAGAAGAAGCTAGTGAACTGCGGCTTTTGATGCTTCCTTATCCAAGCACTTAGCCATCTCAGATACAGCGAACCTCTCTAGGAGCATCCTGTGAACGGGAGGGAGCAAGGGCCTAAGTATCTTCAAGTAAAATGGGAGCTTCAGAAGAGCCCCGCTGGCGAGAGGATGCCCTCCTCCCCCTAGGCATCTCGCGAGCGGGTTCACGTTATATCCTCTAGATCTCAGGGATATGGATCCGTCGGCCTTGATCACAGCAGTTATATCCGTTGATAGCCTCGACATGAGGAAGTGCGCAAGGAGGCTTGAGTTCGGGGGGCCTTCGGGCTTTACGAGAACGGATGCTGTCAAGTCTCCGAACCTGTATACCTTGGATCTCCTCAGGCCCGAATCATATCCTTTCAGCTCTAGGTCTATGTACTCCTCAACGGCCTCGGTTAGCCTGTCGCTCCATATCACGCCCTCGCTGAAAAGCTGAAGCATCTCCCTCTTCATCTTAGACTCCCTCTTCCCGAATGCCCTGTAGTATAGAGGTGCCATGGGCTCCTCCCATTTCCATAGATCAGAGGAGCAAACGGCGTTTACGAGGAGCCAGAGCCCATCGTCTTGGCTAAGACCTCCGAATGCATGCCTAGCGACAACTCCGGCCCCGCATGTGTCCTTTTCAAGATAAAGCTCAACGCCCGCTCCCTTTATCTCAGAGATCTCTTCCTCCCCCCATACGTGGTGATCGAACCACTCGATCTTCGCCTTTCCGGCTACTCTTCTTAGGATTTCGAGGACTTCCCCCTTCACCCTTCTGTTCAGCCCTATGTCCATTATAGCGATCCTACCATTAGAGATCTCTGAAGGGAGCGTAGATCCCAGCGATTTTCCAAGAGTGCTTGGTTCGGCGAAGTTCACTGAAACTTCTGAATCCTCTTGGCTTTTCCTGAGGAGGTAAAGGTAAACGCTGGCGGAGGCCACTCCATCCAGGTCGCCGTGCGCGTAGACCATGACTCTGGCCATCTTCTTCACCGAGAGAAAAGCATAATGCTGAAAAGATAAATATCCTAAGGAGAATTTAAAGAATACTCGTCCGCCCTCGGGCGAACTTGGGGTGATTAAGGCGAATTATGAGAAAGAGCATCTGAGGAGTCTATCGCTCTCGATCTCAAAGGAAGCTGCCTCCCTGCTTAGGGAATTAGCGGAGATGCCTTCATCTTCGCATAGAATTCCTGGGACGGTGGAGACCATTGAAGCTGATATGAGATCTGAGGATCTAATACTCGATAGGCTGAAAGAATCTGGCTTCTCAGGGAAGATCATAACTGAGGAGAGAGGATCCCTCAAAATGGGAGATGATCCCATCGTCGCTATAATAGATCCGCTAGATGGCTCCAAAAACTTCTCCCGGTCCGTGAAATGGTGCAGCATAAGCATCGCATTCGCTGACATGAGTAAGGAAGGGATGGATGCGATCATAGCTGGAACCGTTTGCCCCATATTCTGGGATGAATGCATAAGCTTCTCGAGGGGATCTGGGGTATACTTAGAGGATAGGAGAGTGAGCAGGGAGGAGGCGCTTGGATTCACGAGGGAGAGGAGGAAGGAAGGCGGCTTCTACGCTGTATACATAGATGAGGACTATGCAGCGGAGGAGATCGCTGAAATTCGAAGAAGGTTGGGGGGAAGGAAGGCATCTTTCAGGAGCCTCGGAAGCGCTGCCCTTGAGCTCGCATATGTTGCTATAGGAAGGATAGATGCTTTCGTGGATGTGAGGTCTAGGCTCAGAATAGTGGATGTTGCGGCTGGGGCTGGGATGGTCGCGGAGCAAGGTGGGAAAATAATGGAGAGAGAGGGGAACGCCCCAAGGCTTAGCTTCGAGGGGATGCAGAGGTTCAAGAGCTTTTTGGCTTACCTTGAAGATCCCGGCATAGCATTCGTTTCTGAGAGGAGGGGTGTTTGATTTGACTTGGAGTTTGTCATCTAATTACAGCTACGGAGAGATAGAGAGGACAGTCTCTGAGTACTGGAAAAAGAACGGGATAAGGGAGAAGGTACTCAGGATGGCATGGGAAGGAAGGGAGAACAGACCCTTGTTCTCATTCCTAGAGGGACCTCCTACTACGAACGGCTTCATGCACGCTGGCCACGCTAGGGGAAGGATATACAAGGACGCAATGGTTAGGCTTCACATACTCTTAGGCTATAGAGTCTGGGCGCAGGGAGGATGGGATACCCAGGGATTGCCAGTTGAGCTGGAAATAGAGAAGAAGTTCGGGGTAAAGAGCAAGAGGGAGATAGAGGAAAAGATAGGGGTCTCTAGGTTCATAAACGAGTGCAGGAAAAGCGTGGACTTTTACATAGAGGAGTGGGTCAAGGACAACGAGAGGCTAGCGATATGGCTTGACTACGAAAACGCTTACCAGACGAGGAACCCGAGATATTTGGAGACCGTATGGTCATTTTTGAAGAGATCGCATGAGGAAGGCCTGCTTTACAGGGCATACAGGGTTGTGCCTAGGTGCCCAAGATGCGGGACGGCTCTGAGCAACCACGAGTTGAGCTTAGGAGCAGAGATCGTTAAGGATCCAAGCCTTTACTTCAAGGTGAAGGCAGAGGATGGAGATTATTATTTCCTCGCTTGGACGACGACCCCTTGGACGATAATAGCGAACAGGGCTCTCGCGGTTAACCCGGATGCTGACTACGTTTTGGCGGAGGTTGGGGGGGAGAGATACGTGCTAGCAGAAGCTCTCATGGGAGCGGTGCTTTCTAAGCTGAAGGATCCTAAGGCGAAGATCCTATCTAGGTTCAAGGGAAAGGAGCTCCTGGGGAAAAGCTACAGGCACCCGCTCGCTGAGGAGGTCCCAGCTAATTCCTCATGCCGGAAACCTAACTGCACTGTGGTCGCAGCTGACTACGTTACTCTCACAGAGGGGACAGGTATCGTTCACACGGCTCCCGCCCACGGACCTGAGGACTTCGACACAGGGAACAAATACGGCCTCCAGGTATGGACTCCGCTCAAGGAAAACGGTGTCTTCGGGGAGGAGGCCGGGGAATTCGCGGGGCTCTGGTTCAAGGAAGCAAACAAAAGGGTTGTGGAGGAACTGAGCAAAAAGGGCTTAGTTCTTCACTTCGAGGAGATAGAGCACGAGTACCCCCACTGCTGGAGGTGCGGGACCCCTCTGATTTACTACCCGAGCGCGCAATGGTTCTTCAAGACGACTGCCATAGTTGAAAGGATGAGGGATGTTTTGAAGGACACTGCATTCAGGCCTAGCTGGGGTTACAGCAGGATGGACTCCTGGGTGTCATCGAGCAGGGACTGGTGCATATCGAGGGAGAGGTACTGGGGAACCCCCCTTCCGATATGGAGGTGCGATAGGTGCGGGGAGATCAGGGTCTTCGGCTCGATAAAGGAGCTGGAGGAGGCATCGGGGAAGGAGGTAAAGGATCCACATAAGCCGGATATAGATGAGATCGTGCTGAGATGCCCCAAGTGCGGTGGGGAGATGAGGAGGGAGCCATTCGTCGCCGACGTATGGGCTGACAGCGGCGTAGCTCACACTGCTGCCCTGAGACAGCTTGGGCTAGAGCGATTGCATAGCACAATATATCCTTACTCATTCGCCCTTGAGCCACCGGAGCAGGTGAGGGGCTGGTTCTACACGCTTCTCATAACGAGCACGGTCCTCCATGGGAAATCCCCTTACAGGAAGCTGGGGATGCATGGGCTCATATTGGACAGCGAGGGGCAGAAGATGAGTAAGAGCAAGGGGAACGTTGTAATGGCTAGGGATTCCGTTAAGAGGCATGGAGCAGATCAGCTTAGGCTCTTCATGTGCTATAGGAACTCCCCTTGGCAGGACATAAGGTATGTGGACAAGGAGATAGAGGAGATAGGCGGGAAGCTCAGGATAATATACAATGTGGCCAGGTTCCTCCTATCGTATGCGCAGCTCGATGGATGGAGGCCGGATAAATTAGAGAAGGATCTGGAAGGCGCTTCCCTCGTGGATAGGTGGATATTGGCTAAGCTAGATGAAGCCATTAGGACTACGGTTGAGAGCGCTAGGGACTTCGATTTGCACCTAGCATCTAAGTCTCTCTATGATTTCCTAGTTGAAGATGTGAGCCACAAGTACGTTGTAGCGATAAGGAGGAGAGTTTGGATCGAGGGGGATGCCCCGGAGAAGAGGGCCGCATACGCTACGCTTTATACCGTGCTCAGGAGATCGATCCCGCTGATGGCGATCTTCACGCCATACCATGCAGAGTACCTTTACCATTCCATAGAGGATGGGCTGGGGGGAGCGAAGAAAGAGAGCGTCATGATGGAGGAGATCGAGGGGGCTCCGGAGGGACTAATGGATAAGAGGGCCGCATCTATAGTTGAAAAGACTTTCAAGGCCATAGACTCGATATTGGCATACAGGGCTGGGAAAAACATGAGGAGGAGGATGCCCATCAAGAGGGTCTCCATAGACCTTGGCCAAGAGCTGAGCGAGAAGGAGATGATGGAGATAATGGAGCTCGTCTCCAGCCTAGCGAATGTGACGGTTGTGGATCTCTCATCATCCAAGCCAAATTCATTCGTGGCGGAGCTGCAAGTTGAGCCTGGAGGGGGTGCTAAGGTCTACATAATAGAGGAGAGCGATGAGGAAACGATGCTCTTGGGATACGCGAAGGAGCTTATAAGGAGGATACAGCTCATGAGGAAGGACGCGCGCCTCAACTACGACGATTTCATAAGGGTGGAGCTCTCTACGGGCTCGGAGGTGCTCAGGAAGGCCCTTTCAAAATATGCGGACTATATAAAGGGGGAGACGAGGGCATCGGAGCTCAGGGAGGGATCAGCGCAGAATGGGAGAGAATTCGAGATAGATGAAGAGAGGGTGAAGATATATATAGAGAAAGCGTGAGCTCTACCCTTTTCAGAGCATTGGCTTACTGTAGAAGCTCGCCCACCCCAATTCCTCTAAATCTTTTAAGTAGGGCCACCTGCTCCTCTGTTTTTCAACTGATCCGAGATCCAACTTTACCCTGATCGCCTGCTCCAGGCTTCCCGTGTCAGCTATAAGTTCTCCGTTTGGCGCTGCGACTACGCTCCCTCCTCTCACGGGCCTACCATCGGGGTATGTGGACTCGGTCAGCATAACGGTTGCCCAATAAACGGTGTTCTCAGCGGCCCTGACTGAGGCGAGGCTCCTCCAAAGGGCGGCCCTATTAGCAGGTATGCTTGCAGGGTTCAATATGACTTCAGCGCCTCCCATCGCTAGGCGCCTTGCTAGCTCCGGATATATAGCGTCAACGCATATGAGTGAAGAGATCCTCGCGAATTTTAGGTCGATTACCCTGAGAACCTTGCCACGAGAAACTTTTTCCCTCTCCCTCATTGGGAGGCTGGGGAATATCTTCTCGGATACCAGCGTCATAGCGTAGCCAGGCGAGATGAGATAGCTCCTGCTGAAAACGCCATCCTTCGTCTTAACGTAGAATGCGCCTGGGAGTATATGCATGTTCAGATCTGTTGAGAGGAGCTGCAGGGGGGCAAATATCTCTTCCAGCCTCTCCTCTTCAACTGCGATGGGGCCGAACCACATCTCTGGCATCACTGCTAGCGATTCTGACTCTATTCTAACCTCCCCGAGCTTCTTAACGGCTCTCAGTAGATTCTCCTCTATTCCATGATACTTCCTCCCATGCTGGTAAAGTATCAGCTCGAACTCTCCTCCCATGCTAACCGCCTCTTCAGGGTCATATTTTCAATTGAAACGGCCGGGATAAAAGGGTTCCTTCTCAGAAATTGAGGCTGCCCGTTAAAGTTTTAATCCTCCGCGCTAAAAAGATTAAGCGCGTTCTTCTGGGGGAAATCATAAAATTGCGAAACAAGCTGAAGGACATAGCGTATATTAGGAAGCTGCTTCAAAGCATGGGCGTCGACGAGATAGCTAGAAGGATGTTCATCACGAACAGCTTCGATAGTCTAATAGCTGTAATAGGTATCATACTTGGGAACCATATCTTCGGGACTTCATCAGCACAATCATATATGGGATCCGCGCTGGGCGGGTCGATAACGATGGGGATATTCAGCTCCTTCTTCGGTGTATATTTCACGGAAAAGGCCGAGAGACTCAGGGAGCTGAAGGAGCTCGAGGAGCAGATGCTGGCTGACATAAAGGAATCCATATATAGCGAGGTAGTCAGGTTAGCTCCTGTATACGTAGCGCTCTGGAGCATGGCCGGGGGGATCCTGTTCACGATTTTGTCCCTCATTCCCTTCTTCCTTAGCATCAAGGGACTTCTCGGAGTCAATGAGGCGGTTTTCGCTTCAGTAGTTGTATCGAATGCAGTTATCGCGTTACTGGGAGCATATATGGGAAGGATAAGCGGTGAAGGAAGGTTGAAGGGCTGCCTCAGATTTCTCGCTTTGAGCTTATCAGCTACAGTGGTTCTCGAGATCATATCGTTATTACATTGATAGGAATAATCGAGAAGTTACGAGAATCTTAAAAATGTCACGGACAGGATCATTGCTCGTCTATTTGCCATGCCCGCTACACAGAGTTTATTAATCATGTATAGCGTCATCGATAATCCTAGCATTAATGGTGGTAATGAATGAACAGCTGGACTTTGGCGGTAATAGTAATAGTCATAGTAGCATTGGGAGGAGTTGCATATTATTCACTTTCGCATCAGGGGTCTCCTGCCCAGACGCAAACTTCCACCAATACCCAAACAGCTACGCAGACCCAGACATCGCAGCCTACTAGTACTACAACTGGATCATCTTCCCAGCGCATATTGAAGGTAGGTACTTCCCCGGATTTCCCGCCGTTCGAGTTCATTGACGACAAGGGGAACATAGTTGGATTCGACATAGATCTGGTTAACACTCTAGCGAACATGACTGGATACAAGGTGCAGATAGTCTCCATGTCCTTCGATAGCCTCATACTGGCGTTGCAAAACAAGCAGATAGATGTGATAGCAGCTGGCCTTACAATAAGGCCGGACAGGGAGAAGGTTGTAGCATTCACGATACCATACTGGAACGCTACCATGTCCATAGTGGTTAGGAACGGGAGCAGCTTCATGCCCAAGTCTTTAGACGACCTGGTTGGGAAGACTGTTGGCGCTGAGACATCGACGACGGGGGAAATGCTGCTCAAGGACTATGTCAACCAAACTGGAAAGCAGATAAACATAAAGAGCTACGAGAACTTCATCCTCATAGTCCAGGACCTGGTTAATGGAAAGCTAGACGCTGCTATGATCGATACGCCTGTTGCCCAGTCCTTCACGAAGCAATATCCAGTCACTATATCCGCTACCATAGACACGGGCCAGAGGTTCGCTCTAGCGGTGAATAAGGACGATACGCAACTCCTTAACCAGCTAAACGCGGCGCTCCAGCAGCTCCTCAACTCGCCCGAATGGGATAAGCTCGTCAGTAAGTGGTTCGGCTGAGGTGCTCTTTATTGCCGGCCTCAATTCAAGCCTTTTTTCCATATATACACATAATTATCGGAGCTTTATGGATTACTTTATCGCTTTCTGTTCTAAGCTTCGCTCTCGGCTTCTTGATAGGAGGGGCTCTCCTCTTCGTAAGGACTTTCTCGGGAAAGAGGATCTCTGCGATCGTAGATGGGTTGGTGGATGTATTAAGGGGTATCCCGCTCCTCGTCATGCTCTTCCTCATATTCTATGGTCTGCCAGCCCTAGGGCTCCAGATACCGAAGTTCCTCGCAGCGGTTCTGGGTATGGGGCTCCTCTCGGGCGCTTATCAGTCCCAGATCTTCAGGTCATTGCTCCAATCGGTGAGCTCTTCGCAGTACGAGAGCTCCCTAGCAATAGGTCTAGATAAGTGGGGAAGCTTCAGGTACGTCATATTTCCTCAGGTCCTCAGGTTATCGATCCCTGCACTCATAAACGAGTACACTGTGCTGCTTAAGGATACCTCGGTTGCCTATGCTATAGGGGTAACTGAGATGTTCACGCAGTCTGTCCATGTAGCTCAGGCGCTATTGAGCTTTACCTATCCCTTGGTCTTCGTCTCCCTGGTATATTTGGCCATATGCTTTTCCTTATCCTCAATAGCCAACAGCTTGTACAGGAAGCTTTCCTACGGATACGGCGTACAAGAATACATAGGAGGTGGCTGATTTGAGTCAGGTAATAAGGATCGAGGATGTATGGAAGTACTACGATGGCAGGGCGGTGGTTAAGGGAATTTCTCTCTCCGTGAACAAGAACGAGAGGTTCGTGATCATAGGTCCATCCGGCTCAGGCAAGTCAACTATGCTTAGGATGATGAACATGCTGGTGAGACCTGACAAGGGGAGGGTCTTCTTCAAGGATGTTGAGCTCACATCCCCCGGTGTAAACCCCATAGAATATAGGAAGAAGATAGGCATCGTTTTCCAGCACTACAACCTTTTCCTGCATATGACCGTCCTGAAAAACGTCATGTTCGGCCTGGTCAAGGTAAAGGGGATGAGCCAAGAATTGGCTAAGAAGAGAGCCATGTCTGCGCTCGAGTCCGTGAGGATTGGCAAGAACCTGTGGGACAAGTACCCTTCGCAGCTCTCTGGCGGAGAGCAGCAGAGGGTAGCAATAGCGAGGGCCCTAGCGATGGAGCCAGAGGTCATGCTGTTCGACGAGCCCACATCCGCCCTCGATCCGGAGCTAACTGGAGAGGTCCTGGAAGTCATGAAGGAGCTGGCAAGAGGCGGCATGACCATGGTGGTGGTTACGCACGAGCTAGGTTTCGCAGCATCGGTCGGTTCCAGGATAGCGTTCATCGATAGCGGGGAGCTCGTAGAGGAAGGGACTCCTAAAGAGGTTCTATTTTCGCCAAAGAAGGAAAGGACCAGGGCATTTCTCGAAAAGATGTGGGAGCTATATAAGATAGAGCCGGAGTGGTGAGCCTTGCTGGGACTGGACATATTGATGGAGAACTGGGAGGTTCTGCTGAAGGCTCTGGGCTACTCATTGCTCGTCGCAGTTGCTTCGTTCTCCATCGGCTTCCTTCTGGCCTCAGCCGCGACCGTAGTTAGGCTGTTCTCCTCTTTTAGGCTTCCGAGGTGGCTCGTTAGAGGGTATGTGGAGGTCTTCAGGGGCACGCCCATGATGGTGCAGCTTTTCTTCATTTATTATGCTTCACCGTCTATAGGGATAAATTTATCCCCGCTCCAGGCATCGATAGTAGCGTTCGCATTGAACTCTGCGGCATACCAATCAGAGTACCTGAGGGCCGGAATGATGAGCGTGCCCAAGACTCAGTATGAAGCGGCAGAGTCGCTGGGGCTCACAAAGTGGGCCTCGATCTCCAGCGTGATGCTACCAATAGCTCTTAGGGCCTCTCTTCCATCTCTAGGCAACGAGCTGGTCGCGCTTTTCAAGTACTCTAGCATAGCTTCATTCGTGACGCTCCCGGAGCTCTTCTACGTGGCTCGATACATAGCAGCGGGTAGCTTCAGGTATCTCGAGATGTACCTTGTCCTCGCCTTGATATACGTGGTTGTGGGTTTTCTCTTAGCTAAAGCGTTCAGAAGGGTAGAGAAGCTGGTCTTTGTCCCGGGTCTCATGCATTAGAGTGAAACAGCTCCCGCGCATAGAAAGCTGAATCGAGGAGGGCGTGGAGGGCTAAAATTTTTGAAGCTAAGGAGAGCTCCAGCGCCTCCTCAGCGAAAAGAGCAGCGGCCATCGGCCTGTTTCCTTCCTCCAGTTGCTCTATTGCGCTCCAGTAAGGATGATCCTCGTCGCGCTTAAGCATCTTGGGCGATTCCGTCATGCTTTCCGATGGAAGGACTATCTCGCTCGTTAGGTCTGAGGGCTCGTTTATGTTCAAGAACTCCCTCAGACTGACGCCTTTCTTAAGAAGAGAGACGATCGGGACTAAACTGATGGAAAAGCAGCTCCTCGCTGGGTCAGTTGCCCTCATAGGCTTTATATTTAGAGCCTTTTCGAACCTAAGCAATCCGTTCTTAGAATAAATTGAAAGCAGCGGTTCGACTCTCCCATCAGGCCACAGCGGTAGACTCGCTTCGGGTAGTGAGGCGATGTTCTCTTGGTTAATTGCCAAGATCCCAACTGGCAGCTCCGGTCCAACGAAAGGTGTATCTGCAGAGGCTATGAAAAGGAATTCGGATTCTGATGCCTTAGCCCCAGCCAACATCCCAGCCAGGGGCGTGTACTCTTCGACCTCGTCGGGAACGATCAAAACGTTCTCCTTGCCCGAGAGAAGATCTTCGAGCTCCTCTACTCTGCTCTTCTTCGCCGTTACTATGATCCTGGAGAATTTGCCTTCCAGTGACTCGATGAGTTTCAAGATGGCTGGCTTTCCATCGATTTCCACGTAGAGCTTATCTCTTCCTCCCTTCTCCCTGAACCTTCTTCCCCGTCCCCCGGCCAATATTACGGCATCCATCTCCTCCAGTTCCATGCTGAAGAGCATCCCCGGTGAATTCAAAAAGAGCTTAGAGAAGTTTCCTCAAAATTGACACGACGTCCTCCTTGCTCATCTCAGGCAGACCGGGGAAGCGCCTGCTGTCGTAGAGGGGCCATGAAACCTCAACCGCTTCTCTAATCTTCTGCTCGTTGAAACCGTAGTCTGAGAGCCTCAGGTTGAAGCCCACGGATTCCTGGAACCTCCTCAGCGCCTCACCTGCCTTCTCGTAGTCATCGGGGGAGGGTCTTAGGGAAGGGTCTAGAGCCCTCATTACTTCCCAGGTCTCCGTGGGTCTAACGCTGTAGAGGAGCTTGATGAGCTCTGGACCTATAATAGCTAATCCTGCCCCATGCTCCAGCTCTGGAACAACACCGCTTAGTCCGTGCTCTAGTCCATGTATTATGCTTGTACCCGCCATATCGATGGCGATCCCCGCTATCATACTGGCGTAAAGAAGCATATACCTCGTTTCGATGTCCCTTGGCCTTTCGATTGCCGATTTCAAATGCTCCCTGATCTTCTCCGTTGCCACTCTGGAAAGATCTCTTACCATCACGTTCGATGCTGGATTAACGGCGGACTCCAAAGAATGGTAAAGCGCATCTAAGGAGGTGAACATCGTTTGACTCTTGGACAGAGTGAGCATGTATTTGGGGTTATCGATTGAGACGTCTGGATAAGCGACAGCCGTCCCCAGTTTCTCCTTCGTCCTCGTTATAGTGGCGACAGCGTACCTATCGACCTCTGTACCCGTGCCATGTGTCAGGTTAACTGCAACCAAGAACAAGTGCTTGGAAGCCCTCGCTATCCACCTGAGATATTCCTCTGGCTTTCTCCCCTCAGCAAAAGCAGTAGCAGCTAGCTTCGCTGAATCTATAACGCTGCCTCCACCTATAGCTATGATTGAGTCTGCTCCGAAGCTGTTGAGCTCCTCGACTATTTCCTCAACGATCTCGACGGTGGGGTTGAACCTGACCTTATCGTAGATTTTCCTCTCGATGGAGAGTTCGTCGAGAACTTTGAGAACGTCGTCTAGAGCGCCGCTGTCCTTTGCTGACCTTTTGCCCGTCACTATCAAGCTTCTCTTTTTCCCAACTAGGTGATCCTTCGCCTTTTCCGTAGCCTCTGGACCGAAATATAATGTGGTACCACCGTAAACGAACCTAAATGTTTTGAGATCTGCCATGTTTCATCATCTCTTTCAGTGATTTGTAAACTTGCAATGCATATTCTTTTTTATTCTTAATATTTTCAAAGGTTATATCCTCGTCCTGTACATAGGATTTCCCCAGAAGCAGAGATAGCTCTGCTCGTGATAGCTCGTACCCTAGGTAGGCCGCATGCTCTTGAGAAATGTTATTTATTCTCCGTAGCATGGACTTGTAAAGCGCCCTCGCTGATGTCCCTCTCAAACATAGTAAATTTTTATCCATGGAATGAGCACATACGGTTATTCTACCTTTTTCAACGTCTACGCCTATCGTGAAGTATATGTCTTTATCTAAATCTGCCTTGGGCTCCTCGCTGATCTCCTCAACCTGGGCTTCAGGTGGCAGCTGGAAGCTCAGCGGGGGATTTTTCTCTTTAAGAAGAAGGAGATCCAGTCCGCAGTTGTGCGGGGGGGCATTCGCCTTCAATGAATAAGAGGTCATTAGCGAAGCGATCCTGGCCTCGAAAGTCATCCCCTTTGCCTTCCATGACTCCTCCGATGTCAGCATCACGCTGACACCTATCTCACCTAACACCTGAACTAGGAGAGCGACAATTCCCGGGGAGTCGGCGTCGAACAATTCTACCACGTTGGAAAGCCCTGCGAAGATTGGAACCTCTTTTAAGTTCGCGGCAGAAAGCCTATAGGCTGCCAATGATTCACTGAGACCTATGCCTGGGGGGTTCAATATAGGGTCCGCAATAATCTTTTCGAACCCAAGTTTCCGAGCAGATTCGACCGCCTTGGCTAACATAGAGGCGGATTCCTCGGCATCCCCTGGCACTATACCTTTCATAGGATCCCCTGGTATAACGACGAACGCTTTATCTTTAACCTCTCTTAGGGCCTCCATATTACCCAAATGAAGAGATAATAGGACTTCAGCTCCTCTCTTTGCCCCCTCGATGAGGGCTTTCATATTCGCAGAATCGACCCCCAGCACAGCATCGTTGAGCCCCCTCTCCACTGCGGCGATCCTCTTCGTGCTCTCCTCAAGGCTTTCTCCTAACGGGATTCCTACAACTACTATATCAGAACCATTTTCTTCTAATATCCTCGCGTGCTCCTCGAGCGACCCCAGCGAAAGAGTAACGGGGGTCTCTGAAGCTATCATTATCGGTGGAGCCCTAAGCGGTACGGCAATTCCACCGATTTCGAACGCTTTCTCATAGCGTCCATATACTTCTTCTAAAGTCTTCATGAGAAGGCCTTCTTCATGCAGCTTGAGCACCGACTCAGCTGGCTCTAAGGTAGAAAGCGGGATTCCTTCTGCCAATGCCTCCAGGATCTTCGGTAAAGTAGAGGGGTTTATGCCTCCTTTGTATACTTGAGCACCAACTGCTTCTGCTATCGTTTTAGCGTCTCCCTTAACTGTGCCAGGTATTATTATGACGTCACACTTTCGCAGCGCTTCAGTTAACCTTCGGTCGCTCTCGATGAAGCGCCTGATCATTTCCGTCGTTGCCAAGGAAATGACAGAAACATTGATGGGGAATACGTTTATTTCAATGACCCCATGGCCCTCGATCTTCCTCGATATCTCTGATATGATGGGGTAAGCTTTCTTCCCCGTGATAATCCCGACTCTGATTTTCTTCCCTTCACCCCGCATTTCGGAAACCTCTAGGGTCAAAAAGGTATGATAGTAGATCCTATCTCCTCACCATTGAGGACTCTCAGCACGTTCCTCGGATCCTCTCCACTGATCACGTGGACTAGTATCTTGCTCCTCTCTATTATAGTCAGGCTTGGGGGATCAAGGAGCTCGTATTTACCGGCAAGGGCACTCTGCCTCTCCAATATTTCCCTCAATTGGAGAGTAGTTATCTTTTTTATTAGCTTAGCACTTTTATCCAAATTAGGGTCCTTATCGTAGACTCCCTCGACCTTAGTCGCATTTATTATTTTATTTGCCCCGACCAACTCCGCCACAACCGCCGAAACCGCGTTAGTCGATTGACCTGGCTGGAGGCCTCCTATGACCATTACTCTCTCTAGGGGATCCTGCTTAGCGTTGAGGATCTCGTCTACGTTCCTTGGGGGGTAGGGAAGAGCTATATCGGAAAGGGCTGTAATAAGCAAGTGCGCGTTAAGCCTGGTCACATCGATTCCTAGCAAGTCGAGCATGGACTCGCTTGCCCCGAGGCTCCTTGCGCTCTCTATATAAAGTCTGGCCATCTTACCTCCTCCCACGACAACCATAGGCCTGTAGCCCATGCTCCATATATCCTTCAATAGCTCGGCATATCTCTTTACCATTTCGGGTCTATCCGGCTGAATGAAGCTCCCACTTATCTTTATGACGATTGGTATCCTCTTCTGCATCGCCGTTCTCACTCCATCACATAAACAAGTTTCTTGACGAAAAAATGCCTTCGGCCGATGCACGTTAAGGCCTCATAGGCTATTGGAATGTCCTCAACTCATACCTGAACTCTATAGCTTTAAAAGCTTTGCCCGAGCCCTTTTTTATTGAATAGATTGAAAAGCATAGATTTTCGGTAGTCTCCCTTTTTGGTAGGGCTAAAGCGAGGAATTTTTTATATTCACCATCAAAGCGAGGCCAGGCCCCTCTCAGATACTAGGCCGAGTATCTTGTGCACATTCACAAGCAGGGGTCCCTCACCCGATACGAGAACAGATACTCTGTCTTCTTCAGAAATATGGAACAGCCTTTCGCCGTCAGCTTCAACATAAAACCCAGGAGAAAGCGCTATCTTTTTCCCCACTGGAACGAGCTCAAAGCTTCCGATGCTAACTTCTTTAACGACTCCTGGGTATACGGCAGCTCTCACCTTTTTGCCTCCGCCGAATTTCACCCTTAAAGCAAATTTCGATGAAGGATCGAGAGCTTTAAGCATTCCGCCAACGGATGAGAGCCCTATGCCTGCGGGGTCCGCTATACCGATGACGCTATCCAACACCCTCGAGACGTCTATCGTAGCCGCCCCCCTGAAAGGATAGTCTGTAACGGAAACCTCCACTAGCCCTACTCCTTCCTGCCTGCCATTTATCTCTATAACAAGCTTCTTAAGCCGTATGAGGGCTTCCTCTGGACTAACCAGCCCCCTCAAGAAATAACCTGCAGCAAGTCCAGCCGCAGTCCCCTCCATATAATACGGGACGGTATTGTTCGTTCCTGTGGAAAGTGGTAATATCGGAGTTTCACCGGATGATTCCGATATTATTCTTACCGTTCCATCGCCCCCTAGCGATATGATGAGTGGGGAGCCTAGTTTCTTTAATTCTTCTACGGCTTTTCTAGTATCGTTCGAATTACCCTCTACCTCCATTTCGATCGGAGTTACCCTTATACCATCGTTTGATACCGCATCAATGAGGTTCTTGTATATTCCCAAGTAGTCAGGCATTATCGCGAACTCCTTTATACCTATTCCAGCCATTCCACCTAGGACGCTCCTCGTGAGCCTTACCTTCATGTTATTGTCCATGAAGGCGGCTGTAGAAGTAAGCCTCCTCAAATCGGTGCCGGCGACGGGATTTATTATTATTCCTACCGGACTAGCTTGTGAGCCAGTACTGTATACATTCACTCTATTTCCACCAGCGGATCTCCGGGCTTGATCTCTGTCTCCTTCTGCGCTATAATTCTCTTGATCTTTCCGTCAACAGGAGATTCGACCTCGACGCGTATCTTTGAAACCATTATAAGGCAAAGGATCTCCCCCTTCTTAACCGGCTCTCCCTCTTTTTTGTACCACTCTGCCACAACGCCAGGTCCATACCTGGAAACGTCCCACTTGTTAGGAACATTTACTATCATATCTGAGACCACCTCCATTCTTATAAAGGAAGTCGTTTATAAAAAAATTATATATATTAGATTATTTTCCTAGAGATCTTTTAACGCTCTCAACTATCTTATCTGTTGATGGAAGAACGAACGTCTCAAGAGGCCTGCTATAAGGTATAGGAACGTCTGGGACAGCTATCCTGGTGTAGGACTTCAAGTATGGGAGAGCTTCTTCCGCGGCGACGGCCGCCAGCTCTCCTGTGAGCCCATAGCTCAGGTAATCCTCATCCACCACGACGAGATGACCTGTGTCCTTGACGCTATCTAGAACAGTCTTCCTATCGAGCGGCTTCAGCGTTCTGAGATCGATTACCTCTGCTTCGATGCCTTCGGAAGCCAGTTTCTCGGCTGCCTCAATAGCTCTGTGAACAGTCATGGCGGCGCCAACTATGGTAACATGCCTCCCTCTCCTCACGACCTTGGCTTTCCCTATTGGAACTTGATAAGGCTCCTCTGGTACGATGTTGACCGAGCTCTGCGGATAAGGCATCCAAGGGAGACCCATGAGTCCTTTATGGAACATGTACATTATGGGATTGCCATCTCTTATCGAGCTTATCATCAATCCCTTTGCATCGAAAGAATTCGAGGGAACGACTACCTTCATCCCTGGAACATGGGAGAAAATAGCATAGAGAACCTGCGAATGCTGTGCTGCATCGCTGTATCCTCCTCCAATCGCTGTTTGCATCACCACTGGAACCTTAACGCTTCCCCCGCTCATGTAGTGGTTCTTCGCTATATGATTATACATCTGATCGAATCCCACACCGAAGAAGTCAACGAACATCAGTTCAACTATGGGCTTCAGTCCGCTCATCGCTGCTCCTAAGGCTGCTCCGAAAAAGCCTGCCTCCGAAATGGGGGTGTCTATTACTCTCTCTGGGCCGAACTTGTTATAGAGTCCGTAAGTTGCCCCGAAGATCCCACCATATACGCCGACATCCTCTCCCATCACGATTATCGTCGGGTCCTTCTCCATTTCCTGCGCAATGGCTTCGCTTATCGCTAAGTACATTGGTAGCCTTCTGCTTCCCTTCACCTCTGGCTCAGGAGGAACGGGAGATGGGGCGAAGACGTCCTCGAGAGCCTCTTCTGGCTTTGGATATGGACTCTCAATGGCGAACTTTATAGCTTCGTCCACCTCCTTCTTAGCCTCATCAGCGATCTTCTTGTCGAGCTCTTCGCTCAGCCACCCCCTCCTCATCAGCTCGTTCTTCGTCCTAATTATAGGGTCATTAGCCCTCAGCTTTTCGACCTCCTCCTTTGGCCTATAGATCTCGGGGTCACCCTCGAAGTGCCCGTAAAGCCTGTAGGTTTCTATTTCAATGAGGGTTGGTCCTTTGCCGGAGCGTGCCCTTTCAACCGCCTCCTTTGAAGCCTCAAACATGGCAAACGGGTCATTGTCCGGTATGAATACCCCAGGTATGCCATATGCCACTGCTCTATCCGCATTCCTTGAAACCGCTGTCGATTTTGACTTGGGAACGCTTATCGCGTATTTGTTATCTTCGATTACAAATATGACGGGCAAATTCCAAAGCGCAGCTAAGTTCAGAGCCTCATGAAATGTGCCCTGGTTGGCGGCGCCGTCGCCGCCATAAGCGACCGCAACATTGTTCTTCCCTAGCTTTTTGAACGCCAATCCTGCTCCAACTGCCTGAGGGAAGGAGGCTCCGACTATACCGCTGCATCCAAAAGTTGCATTGACATCGAACAGGTGCATGTGGCCTCCTTTCCCCTTCCCCAGACCGGTAGACTTTCCAAAGATTTCTGCCGCCATCTTCTTCAGATCTACGCCTTTTGCTATAGCAATGTGGTGAGGCCTATGGGTAGCCGAAATGAAGTCCTCCTTTTTTAGGTGAACTGCCATTCCTACGGCAGCAGGTTCCTGCCCAGCGGCCAGATGCATCTCGCCAGGGATCGGGCCGGCCGCTATATTGAAGATGGGTTGCTTTCCTTCATAGTAGTACTTCCTTATAGTATCCTCGAAGTAGCGTATTTTTATCATGTCTTTGTACATTTTCAACGCTGTATCTTTATTTAATTCTACCAATTTTCCCACCTTAAGTAATTTATAAGAATGGTATATTATAAAATCTTATGCTTATACGTTACAGCATAGAGGAAGATATGGACCTAGTTATAAGCTCAAGGAGTGGGCTCCCCTCGGCAAGGGGTTCGCCGAAGAGTAGTTCTTCCTCTGCATATGGCTCGACATAGCTCAAAAGGAAATGAGACTCCGGGTACTGAGTGGAGATTTTTCCGGAGTAAATGGCTTCTCTTACCGGCTCAGTATCGTTGTATAGGTAGGCTTTTCCAGGGGCGACAATGACTAACGCATTGGCTTTATTTAGTACGCTGAAATAAGGATATATTGAGTTGCTAAATGATTCTATCAATACGTTTTTCTTCTCATCCTTTATCGATTCTAGGCATCGATCAAGATTCTTATTAACAGAGCTGCTCGCCAGTTCTCCGAACGCCTCATCTAATCCCACCTTTCTTGCTCCTACTCTGTCTGCGAATTCGATTATCTTTTCCTTCATGCTCTTTGGTGAGTTCTCTATGTTTTCCTCCAGTAAGAAGTATCTAGCATCGCCGCTTTCGCAACCGGTAATCCTTATCAGAGCTGTCATCTTTAACTGGTTTTCCATGTCTTTCAAATATTCCTTAAGCTTATCGGGTCCGGGCTTATTGGGAGGTTCGAGCGGAGACAATAATAGGTCTATTGGATTCATCCTGAGCAAAGATCCTTCGCTAAGCCCTAGCTCCTTCTCATATAGAAGTGCATCCCCTCCCACCAAGTAGCCTCTCCTAACGCTCTCCTCGAATGACCAAGCCTGCGTATATATGCTATGAGCTGAGACCGGCTTATATGGGGCGAACTCTATTCCTCTTTCCTTCATTCTTTTGATGAAAGAAATTGAGAATCTGGTCTTGCCGGAGTCATAAGGGAGTAAACCAGAGACTAATAGGATAAACGCCAACTAGGCCACCTTGCTTACCTTAGTCTTTCTTATATATTTTTTTGATCTCTTCGGCGATCTCTTTTGGAATCCTCTTAGGCTCATGTTCAATTGAGAGCTGGAGATAGATCATCTTGGAGGCTTCTTCCAAAATCTCGATTCTAGCTATAGCCTCTTCAACGTTCTTCCCAAAGCTGAACGCTCCGTGGTTCTTTATCACGATGACATCGCTTATAGGTATAACGCCGGATAATGCCTCGGCGGTTCCCTTTCCAGGCAAGGCGAAGTCTATTAGGCTCAGCCTGTTCAAATAAAGCACTTCTTCTGGAGTTACGTTCAAGGGGGGTTTCAGGAGACCTGAGTTTGCAAGGGCAACAGCATGGACAGGATGAGCGTGCACAACTGAGCAAACGTCTGGCCTTTTGCTGTAGATCAAAAGATGACTCGGAAGTTCGCTTGAAGGCCTTTTAATTCCATTTAAGACGTTACCTTCCATGTCTACTTCGACTATGTCCTCGGCTTGCAGCGTCCATTTTGGAGAGCCGCTGGGAGTTATGAATATCCTGGTTCTATCCTCAGACCTAATGCTGAGGTTTCCTCCTAGTGAAGAGACCAAACCTCTCTCATAAAGCTTCCTCATTCCCTCTGCTACCTTAGCTCTCAGATCCTCCATTGGACCCACCTAATTAGACAGAATCCTTCTGATCTCCTGCTGGAACTTCTCCTTATCTACAGGGCACCCTATCGCTATTTGGTCCGTAATTGGGTTGATTATCAGGGGGAGAAGCAGATCTCCGCCCTCTAATATCTCGACTGTCGCTTTAGCCTCTTCGCTTTCATCTATATTAATGTATTCGTATTTTATCCCCATTTCATCCAGGAAACTGAGGGCTCTTTCGCAGGGAATGCAATTCTTTGCCCCGTAAACTACTATTTTTTTATCATTTTCCCTTTTTGAGGGAGTCAAGCAGCTCACTTTCCTTTTCTTTAAGTTTACCTTGGAGCTCCTTTAATAATTCAGTGCTTCGCTCTTCCAGTTTCCCTCTACCTTCTGAGTAAGCCTCGTCGAGACCTTTGAGCTTTTTTTCTACCCACGATTTCCTATCTTCAGCCAAAGGTGCCACCGTAAGAAAAGTTATCCCTGGGAGTTAAAACTGTTTCCTATCGATAAGGAAAGTAAGGTGAGTCCCATCACATGAACGGGATTTGAAGAACTCTCGAGATAAAAGACCTTCCCTGCATGTGGCATACTCTAGGTTAAGTTTTGAGGCTTCGCTTACCACTGGTCTCAGTAAAGCTTCCCTGACCTCTTTTTTCAAGTAACGATAACCTCCCACGATTTCTCCTTCTTCAAAGTACATCCTTCTCAACCTATTTTCAAGCTCAGGGAAAGCGTTGACGAGGTCCCTGAAGTCCAATGGCTTGGCCTTATAAGTCGAGGTAACGATCATCTTTGCGCCGGCCTCAGCCAGTGCTCTAACGAGCTCTCTCAACTCCTGCTCATCGTCATTGATCCCTGGGATTATTGGGTCTACCCTAGCCCCAACTGGCAAGCCCGCGATGCTGAGCTTCTTCATCGTTGTGATTCTCTCGGATGGCTCTGGCGCCCCCGGCTCAATTCTTTTGGCAATGGAGGCGTTCATCGTGGTAACGGTCGGTGTTACTGCGACCCTGCCCTTTAGCATTATCTCAATGTCTCTTTCGAGGAGTTTTCCCCCTTTGGTAGTTATCAAAACTCTGAAATCGCTCTTGATAAGCGCCTTAATCGCTTCCCTAGTTAGCTCGTGGTCTTCTTCCTCCGGTGGATAAGGATCACTGCTTGTCCCGATATTAACAGGAAGCCTATTATCGAGCTTGGGGATGGCCCTATAAAGCAACCTTAAAAAATCCTTCTTTGGGTGACTTTTTCTCTTACCTATATAGCTTTTTGAATAGCAGTATAGGCACGCGAAGGAACACCCCGTATAAGGGTTAAGGGAGTACTTTTTCGGGCAAGTGCAAAGCCTTCCATGCCAAGGGTCGAAGATAGAAAACGGGTAAATAGACCTGTCCATCCATTTTTACCTCAAGAAGACGTGTTTCTTCCTAGTCTTTTTATCATAGATAAAAATCAAGTTGGTCATGTCATCTATTCTGATTTCGTACCGATAGCCCATGTGGATTTTCTGCCCACTCTTCAACATAGATCTGGTCTTTCTTCTTGCATATTTGGGTATCCATTTCAACTAATGGCACCGTTCAATACAATATTTATATATTTTTAACCTTAAAAACTATTGAAGCTGAGGTCATAAACTATTGGATTAATAATGCCAGATGCGAATAGGTAATCGGTGCAAGGACTTGAACGATGGTCAGGGTCTAGAAATAGACTATAGCAAGGCCGCTGAAAAAATAGCTCAATGTGTAAAGGACTATTTGGAAGTTAGCAAAGCTAATGGCTATGTGCTTGGACTGAGCGGAGGACTAGATTCCGCTGTGACGGCATCCCTCTTGGTCAAAGGAGTTGGGAAGGATAGAGTTTATGCGCTAATATTACCAGAAAGAGAAAGCTCTCGAGAAGATGTTGAAGATGCAAAAGCCGTGGCTGATTCCCTTGGGATAAGATACGTCTTAACCGACATCACTGACCCGGTTGAAAATGTCTTGAAGATGTTCGGTGAAAACTATAATACTGCAGATAGAAAAGCGAAGGGCAATCTGAAGGCTAGGATCAGGATGGCAACCTTGTATTACTTTGCCAACAGGATGGGGCTCCTAGTAGCAGCAACCAGCGACAGGAGCGAGTTCCTCATAGGTTACTTCACTAAGTGGGGTGATGCTGCTGGCGATATATATCCCCTGATCTCGCTTTACAAGACCCAAGTTAGAGGAATGGCATTTTTCCTAGGAGTGCCAAAGAAAGTGGCGGAAAAGCCTAGCTCTCCAGGTTTGTGGCCGGGTCAAACAGCGGAGGGAGAAATCGGGATGAGCTATGGCGAAATTGACCAGATCCTTCACCTCTTGGTTGACAGGCAAGAGCCCATCGATGAGGTCTCAAGGGTTCTTGGAATTCCGAGAGAGAAGGTCGAGGCTGTATGGAGAATGGTGATATCCAGCTCTCATAAGAGGTTCAAGTTGCAGTCGTGCGGGGTGTGAGCATTGGAAAAGCTATCTTTTTCTGACGCTCACTCACATTCTAACCCGATTCGCGGTATGGGTGCAAGAAAAATCGCAGAGCAGTTTGCGAAAGAGGGTGGTTGGTTCATAGCTTTCATCATGTTACCTACATGGGACTATACAAATGAAGTAGTTTATGATGTAGATAAATATGACAAGCTCATCGAGCTGCATTCCAAGGACTGTACAGAGGCGAAAGACGCGGGAATCGAGGTTATGTGCTTTGCGGGATTCCATCCGGCGGAAATAGATAACTTGTTGGAACGAGGAATATCACCAAAGGAAGTGAGGAATTACACGTTAGCTGTAGCTAAGGTTCTGGGAGAAAAATGCAGCGAGGGAAAAATAGATGGAATTGGGGAGGTTGGAAGGCAACATTATAAAGTCCAGGTTCACTCTGCCCTTATAGCACAAGAGGCTCTGGAGGCTTTTCTCGCTTTGGCTGAAGAGAGAGACTGTCCTGTTCAGTTGCATTTAGAGCAGGTTTCCGGATTTACAGCTGAAAGCATATCTAGACTGGCCAACGCTATTGGGATAAAAAAGGATAATTTGCTCATACATCATTCAACGATTGCTGTGTCAGCTGAAGCTAAGGAGCTGGGAATGTGGTCTACGGTCCTAGGTAAAAAGGAGGTAATATCTGCTGCCCTCGAGAGGAGAGGAAGCGATCTGTTGCTTTTGGAAAGCGATTTCATAGATGATAGTAGAAGGGCTGGAAAAGTGATTTATCCTTGGGAGATCGCTAGGTCCCTAAAAAGTTTGCTTGAAGAGGGGGGGATCACCTCAAACGATATCGAGAAAATTTCTGTTGATAACGTTAAGAAATTCTTCGGTATTTGACCTCCTAGTTTTGAAAGGCGGGATCTTCGGATATAAGATTGAAAAAAGGATAATGCGTTGTTTTATTGAAGTGAACTCTTTCCTGTTCTGAAAAGGGCATATCTATAGAAGGCAGCCATCGATGAAACTGCTCTTTCTGGTATGCTGTAGCTAGGTATTCCTTCTCTGTCCAGCATCCTCGCCGCCTCCCTTGTCTTCTCTCCACCAAGCATAACAACGTTAACCGGCTTTTTCTTGATGTTATAAGTCTTCAGTGAATATGATATTTTTCTCGCCAGTTCTATTGGGTCAAGGAAACCTACTTCGCAATACATCACCACGGCTCCCGTTATTACATCGTTCTCTAGAGCGGTCTTTATTGCACTTTCGTAGCTATTTGCAGAGGCTTGTCCAGTTAGGTCTATCGGGTTGTTCGGAGAACCGAACCAGGGCATGCTCTTTCTGAACTGTTGCTTTAGATCATCGGTCATCTCGAGCAAAGGCAATCCGTTAGCTTCTGCCGCATCAGTAGCCATAACCCCCATTCCTCCTCCGTTGGTTATTATTACGAACCCTTTTCCCTTCAGATCGAAGCTATCGACGCTAGCTAACATCTTAGCCCAGTCGAACAATTGCTCGACGTCATTGGCCCTCAATATGCCGGCTTGTTTGAAGGCAGAATCATACATCGAATCGCTTCCTGCCAGACTACCAGTGTGGCTGGATATCGCCTTCGTTCCCCTCTCTGATCTACCGGCTTTGAGTGCTATCACTGGCTTGCTCTTAGAAATTTTTCTGAATTCGCTCAAAAATTGCTGACCCCTGCCAGATGATATGCCTTCAAGATACATGGCGATAACTTTAGTGTTATCGTCTTTCTCAAAGAACTTCCCTAGGTCTATAGGATCGATATCGGCCATATTACCAAGGCTTACAATAGATGAAAGTCCTATGCCCTCCATGGCTGTCCATGCCATCAGGGCTATTCCTAGTGCTCCGCTCTGTGTTAGGAATGCGATCTTTCCCTTTAGGACTTTCTCAGGTCCAAAGGTGGCGTTGAGGTTCGTTGGGGTGTATACAACGCCAAATATATTCGGGCCGAGAATTCTGACTCCGTGTTTTTTGGCTATCTCAACTATCTTTTCCTCTAGGTCAGCCCTCCCCGTTTCCTTGAAACCAGAAGTTATAATGCTCACGACCTTTACGCCCTTTTTGCCCGTCTCCTCAACTACTTCGGGCACTTTGTCGGCGGGAACCGTTATTACTGCGTGGTCGATCTCGTCGGGGATATCCAAAACAGATGGGTAGCTTGGAACACCCATAATCTCTTTAGCTTCCGGGTTAACCGCATATACTTTTCCTTCAAATCCATTTGCAAGTATGTTCTTAAGCAGTGTTCCACCAACTTTGGCGATATTCCTGCTTGCACCAATGACGGCGATTGTTCTTGGCTTGAAAAGTTTCTCAATCTTTTCTAGTTCCGGATCAGAGCTCATGGCTATCACTCTTAATTTTTTAATTTTTATCTGCTATTTTGATCAAAATATTTTGAATTTTCGTCGACCTCTTTCCCCCGATTACTCAGGTCCCCCCGCATCTGTTCGGTTCTACGTTCCTCATCTGCGAGGAAGTTTGGGAAGATAGAGGCCTGATTCTTATTTTTGCTGTCGCAGGCGGCTGGATTCCCCGCATCCTTTACACTTAGGGGCAACCGGTTTAGCTTCACCACGAAGAACAGTTTAATTTTAAGAAAGCTAAAAAGCTTTTCCATACAGCATATTTTATAACCGAAAGCCTCATTTTTCAAGACAGGGATGAGTGAAAGCTTAAATCTTTCTTCATTTTAATTGCTTTTTAATGAAGAATAAGATTAGAACTGCGGTTGCACCTAATCGCTTGGATGCGCGATTGGAAAAACATATAAACAGATGTGGGGGGATCTCTGGCTACTCCGACTGCCCCGCAGATGATAAATGTAATTCCATACAGATGAGAGGAACTCTTATCCTTTGAAGAAGAGGGGTTACATTTGGGAAACAAACTAGTATATAAGAAGATCGGGCGTTTGATTAAAACGGTAGAAGAATCGGGCGCCGATAGCATGATAATATCCTCAAGATCCAATTTCCTTTATATAACAGGGATAGATGCTAGCGGTACGATATACTTAAACCTTATGACGGGAAAAAGAGCCGCGCTGGTTCCAATAATGGAATATTGGAAAGTAACGCAAGAGTTAGATGGAACTCTTGAGACGTATGCGGTAAGTAGATTTGCTTTCGATGATCATCCCAATTATCCCCTCCTCCTAGGATCCATGGGTGATGCTCTTGCTAGATTTATAGATGGAGATACGAAGATTGCGGTAGACTCAGATCCCCTTCCTTTCAATCTAACAAAAGACAGTTCAAATGGCATAAAGTTTGTCAATATTTCCAAGGAGATCACTTCGATAAAACGAAGGAAGATGACCGAGGAGATTGAGCTAATAGAAAAGGCGTCAGAGATAACAGAAAGGGGGCTTTCGGATTTCCTTAACTCCATCGGCGTCGGAGCAACGGAGAGACTAATGTATGGAGAGCTCATTAAAAAATTATATGAAAATGGGGCCAGCGGACTAGCGTTCGACCCTATAGTAGCAGTTGAGGAAAACGCTTCAAACCCGCATGCATTGCCCACAGCAAAAAAACTTACTAGGGGAAAGGCTCTTGTGGTTGATGTGGGGGCTAAATATGGTCCATATTGCTCTGATATGACTAGGACCGTACTATTAAATGCTCCGTCATATAGGCCCTTGCTTGAATTGCTGATAAATGCGTATGAGTCATCTTTAGATTTAGTCCGGCCCGGAGCTATTGCCAGAGACATAGATATGCAAGCAAGAAAAATTCTCTCTTGGAGGGGATTAGAGAAATATTTCATCCATTCCTTAGGCCACGGCGTAGGCGTTGAGGTGCACGAGGCCCCTAGCATATCACCCTTGAGCGAAGATGTCCTCTACGAAGGAGATGTCATCACGATTGAGCCAGGCTTCTATATACCAATGAAGCTTGGTATGAGGGTTGAAAATACTGTGCTAGTGACCGAAAATGGAGGCAGACCCTTAAACAAACTTGGCATGCTAATCGAAATGTGATCAGTTAGAGTTTGCCTCGAGGTTCCTCTTCATCGATTCATAAAGGTAGCCTCTCGCTCTAGCCGAATAAATCCTCCTCTTGGCCTCCAGCTCTTCTATCATTTCAGGTGTGAGCGTATCTGGATCTGCATATGTGGTTCTGTTCAGCTGGACAAGCTTTTCTTCTTTGACCAGTTGCCTCAGTGCCCGTCTAAGCCTGTCCTCTCCTATCACGGCGCTGAAGTGCTCTCTGAGCTGTTGCCAAGTCATCGGCCGCTTCTTTCTCTTGAACAGATCCATTATTAGCCCAGGAATCTCGTCGTCATGAGGCCCGACCTCAACGACTACGTCCTCATCCTCGTAGATCGATTTTAGCTTCATTCTGTATCACCCTTTTTCCATTCTAATATATGATTTTATCTTTCTTTAATATATACTTATGCTCTATATTTTCGGGGGAAAATTTTGCCCCATGGATCGATTAAAATGTCTTCTTATAAATAAACCTTTTTCGAAAAAACAAGAACTAAAAGGAGGTTTTAAGATTATTAATAATAATTTTATTCCGTTTTTTTAGCAATGAAGACAGGAGATCTTCTGTTCTTGCTAACGGCCTCTACCGCTTTGCTTTGCTCAAGCATTTTGAGAAGCTTCCTCGATGTACTCATGGATATGCTGAGCTTCTGGGCAAGAGAGAAGGGTGTTATATAATCCATGTTTTTCACTTCTTTCTCAGCTCTTTTCAGCAATTCGGCGGGAACTGAAACGTTCATTTCCGCCTGCTGCACTATTGATCGGCTTGAGGACTGCTTTTCCTCTTTCTTCTGCTTTGGCATAATCATAACCTCATATAGGGTTGAGCCAAATAGGTTTATTAATAATTTGCTAGCTGTACCTTGGTCTAGTTTATCGCATTCATAAATGGGCCTTTCAGATTGTGGCTTCATTTTCCAGTTCAGTGCGGAACAAAGGGAAAATCTACATCATGCAAGTAAATCCTTTCTAGGCTACTTTAAGATAAAAGAACTTGTCCGCAAAAGATTATGAAAGGATGTTTGATTCATTAATGTATGAAGAATGAGGTGTTAGAAAATATATCGAGGTGGGGGAGATAAAATGAGAATCCTACAAGTTGGAGATATTCACTGTGACATTAACAGGTTGAAGTCCTTAAAGAATGAGAGCAGGTCGTTTCAATTCGATTTACTTGCGATTCATGGCGATGTTGAATGTGATGGAGAAATAGTCGATTTGTTAAAGGAAATGTCCGAGAAATTGGTTTTCGTTCCAGGGAATATGGATGATGTAGGCGTTTCAAAGGCATTTTCGAGGGAAGGGTTAAACATTGATGCTAACGTTATTGAAATTGGAGGCTACGTGATCGCAGGAATAGGTGGGATGAGCTTCTATTCTTCGTTCACGAGGGTTAAAGAGCTTCTTCCCTTTTATAAAGGAAACAAAAAGATATTGATTCTTTCACATCATCCACCGCTTTCCTCGAAAACCGATTTGGCATTGGGAAAGATCCACGCTGGTCTGCCGGAGCTCAGGGAGCTAGACGAGGAGTTTAAAGTTTACCTGCACATGCATGGTCATATTCACGAGTCCCCCGGGTGGGAGGTGATTGGAGAAACTTTGGTCGTTAACCCCGGAGCTCTCAAACATGGTAGGTTTGCCTTGATAGATTTAGAGAAAAAAGAAGCAAAGCTATTGAGGATAGGTTAGCATGGAGGAAGCAAGCTCTCTTTTATCGTTCTTATCAGACAAGTCGGTTGTCTCCCTTTTCGCTTTAGATACCCCGGAAGAGTGTGCGGAGATCCTTCTTGACCCTCTTGGAGAAACAAAAGAGCAGCTTATCGCTTGTGCCTCTAAATTATCGGTATTGAGGAAAAGGGATGAAGAGCTTCTAAATGCGCTAGCTTTAAACTTAAACCTTGGGGGGGTCATCTTTTTATCGCCGACTTTCGCTCAGCTTAAGAGGAAAAACGTTATTGAGATAAGGTTGTTGGGGGAAGTTGGAGAGGTCTTTTGCAAGAAGTGCGGTCATTCCTTTCCAATAGTCCCATTTGAGGAAGTTTGCCCATATTGCGGTCTTCCCCTGCTACCAAAAATTCAGCCATTGCCTGGAGATATGGGGAAAAGAGTCGAGAGGGCAGTCCGTACCGCCATGTCCAGCGACGCTCTACTTGTCCTTGGCAATCCGGAAAAATTGCTTCCTGGGGCATTAATACCTTGGGTAAGCAAGTTATTTGGCGGAGTCGAGCTAGCAGTCGTCTCTCGTGATGATGTAGCCATAAAAAGCATAGCGGACTTGGTTATCAATAAAGATCCTTTAGAAATCTTCGGTTCGATAGAAGAAAAGCGTTCATAGGATCCTTCATTCTTTCTGCTCTCAATCGCCAATTTTCTTTTTCGGTTTTTTGATGTTAACTCCATCTCGCTGGCCCTTTTTTCAATGAACAGTAATTTCATCGGATCTTTCCCGAGATTACAACTGACGGTTTCGTCCTCCAGGTCGGAAGGATTTCAGATGTCAGAAATTGGTGAAATCATAAAGCCTACAATCCATCTAGCTATTGGTGGCAAGGCCCTATAGAAAAAGTACAACGAAAAAAAGGAAAGCGTTACAAAGCTGAACAACTTAACGGCAAAGGCAAATTTATGCGACACCCCGAACTTATTCACTAGGAACGAGAATGAAAAGACCCACAAAGCTATTCCAAACACGAATCCCAAGAATATCACCGTCCCCAAGTTTCTCACGAGAGGTACACCTACGCTTACCCACCACATTATCTGAAAAGGATTTGTCAGGCCCATCGTCAATCCAACGAAGTAGCTCTTCCCATTCAGAGCTTCATCTTGATTATGAGTATAGCTGGCCTCAGACCTAAGTGAACTGTAGGCTAGCCATGCCAAAAAAATGCCTCCTCCAAAAGATATCAGCGGTACCACAGACTCCGGTATAAGTTCTCCGAAGAATATCGTGATAACCATAAACGTCATATCTGCGGTTAGTGCACCGAAGCCAATCATAGCACCGTTCTGCCAATTCCTCAGGCTTTTTGATGCGATTATAGCATTCACTGGTCCCGGCGGGGCAGCCAAACTCAATCCAAGCAAAAAACCCTGAAGAACCCCATCTATAATAACGATGCACCCAAGTTGAAGGTTTTTTAGAGTTTCAAATTAAAAACTTAATTATTCCCCTTCTTAAAAAAGACTAACTGATATGGGCGGGGGTGCCCGAGCGGACTAAGGGGGCGGACTCAAGATCCGTTGGCGTAGGCCAGCGTGGGTTCAAATCCCACCCCCCGCACCATGCTAACATGGATCTTTTGAAATCGCGTTAGATAGAGAAGAGTCCTGTATCTTACAGTCGAAAGCTTCGTTCTTTATGCGAGGAAGAGGTCTCAATTGTCAATGGAGGTCTATAGCTAAAAATCCATAGCATTAACAATACAAATGTTTTAATTACCCTCAGTGGTTTTTAAAATAGTGAAGATTAGAAAAAATAGGAGTGTGTAACTATTGTCTTCAACAATAACTGACTGGATATCCGCTATTTCACAGCTAGCATTTCTAGTCATATTTCTGCTCTTATTCATGGGCTTCAACCAGAAATTCCAAATTTACGTTTCATCGAGGAACATAAAGCTAAAGCTAGGAGTACTTGAAAAAATGATGAACGAGTCTCAAAGCAAAACGGCAAGCTATATGAGGAACCTCGGTCTTGAGCAGCCTGAAAAAGTGATGGAGAAGGGGATAAACTACTTCGTGATTGAGCCCGTTAATATAGAGCCGACTGATATAATAAAGAGGATGGACGTTCTCTTTTCAACTAGAGAGGAACGACTTGAAGGACTTGTAAAGGAGGCTCTCCCGAATGCTGGAAAAGTCGAGAGGAGTTTGGCTTCAACTGCCCTGGAAATAAGCGCTGCTCTTACCTTCGTCTATAAGTATGTAAGGCACCTGTTGATAACAGGTCAGAAAACTAACAATTGGATCCTAATAATGCAGCTGGAGATGGTTCTTCCTATGATAATTAAGCAAGCGGAAGCGTACAGCAAAGCGCTCGACGTTTTTCTCGAAGGAAAGCCGATAGGAGACGGGGCCGGCCCACTCCTAGTCCAGAGGATAGTGGGACCATCTGCTACTCCCATAGAAATCGTAAAGGATACGGTATACTATGAATCTCAGATAGACAATAGGAAGGTCTATCTCATAAAGGCAAGCGGTCCTGAAAGCAATGTCGGCCACCCAGGATTTGCGGTTGAAGAGTTGCTAAAGAAGCTCGGAGAGAGAAACGAAAAAGTTGGAATGATTATAACCGTAGATGCTGCTCTTAAGCTAGAAGGAGAGAACACTGGGGAAGTCGCTGAGGGAGCTGGCGCCGCTATTGGTGATGCTGGACCCGAAAAGATAAGGATTGAGAGGGCAGCTTCCATTAACGGAATACCCCTGCATGCGGTCATAGTGAAGATGGGTATGGAAGAAGCGATACTCACAATGAAAAAGGAGATTTGTGATGCTGTAGATGTTGCTTTGGAAAGGATAAAGGAGCTCATAAAGAAGGTACCAGAGGGTCACAGCATAATAATAGCTGGCATAGGTAATTCCGTGGGAATTCTCTGAGGTGACTAAGGTGTTAGCTTTAAAAGCTTCTGCGCAAATGTTCGGGAACAATACCTTGCTGTCCCCTGAAGTGCAAGGTATATTGACTCTGATCCTCATGGCAATATCTCTCACGTTTCTCTATTACGTTATGATGCAGATGCAACCGAAAAAGTCGCAGGATAAATTTGAAACGGTTACTGTAATCAAATGCTTGGGCGATGGCGGAAGCGCAGAGGAGAGACCTTTCCAAAAAGGAGATTTCGTTGGGAAGATTGTAGGGGAGTGCGCGGACAAGGCTCAAAAGGTGATCTATGCTATATATGAAAGAAAGGTAGAAGTCAAAAAGCCGTAGTATGCGAAGCATTTGGTATCCAATATTTTTATAATAATTGTTAATTAATTCTGCTATAACCATTTGATAAGGTGAAGTGGATTTTGGAGAAGACCTTCGCTGTTCTAGGTAGGATATACTCCTCTTTTATGCCCATGAGGCTAAACGACGGGCTTGTTGTGCGAGATGGGAAAGTGCTCTATTTGGGAGATGCGGATTCTGTCATGAAGATTTCAAGAGAACTTGGAGCAGAAATAATAAACTATGGTAAAAAGACAATCATCCCAGGTTTTATAGATTCCCACATGCACCTAAATTCTCTTGGCATGAGCCTTATGACTTTAGATTTGAGGGGGACAAAATCAATAGATGAGCTAAAGCTAAAGTTGAGGAAATTTATTGAAGGTAGGGACAAAAAAATAGTGATCGGTAGAGGCTGGGACCAAGAGCTGTTCTCGGAGGGTAGATGGCCTAACGCTATGGACCTTGATGAGGCGATAAAGGACGCCCCGGTTATTCTTGTTCGCGTTTGCGGTCATGCAGCCGTTATGAACAGCGCGGCCATTAGTCTTCTACCTGAAGAAGAGCTCAAAGGGCCATACATTCAAAAGGATGAGCGTGGAAGACCCACAGGATTAGTTTTTGAAGATGCCGTGGGTAGAGCCTTAAGCATATTGGGAGAGGCTCTCGATAAGAGAGAAATGCTGAGAAAAGGATCTGAGCAAGCAGCAAGGCTGGGCGTAACTTCAGTCGGCTTCATGTCAGCGAAGCGAGCAGACTTATTTGCTTTGAAAGATATGAAGGAGCTGGAGGAGCTTAAGACGAGAGTGTTTTTGTACATGGATCACGCAGAGATCTCGGATTCTATAGCATCGGACCTAAAGTACGGAACGGAGATGGTAAAGCTAAATGGAATAAAGCTTTTTGCCGATGGTAGTTTTGGTGCCAGAACGGCCTTACTTTCCGAGCCATACAGCGACGACCCGAGCACAAGGGGAACAGCTGTAATGAAGGAAGATGAGCTCGCTTATTGGATGAAATATGCTATTGATAGGGGGCTTCAAACAGCAACGCATGCCATAGGAGATGCGGCTTTAGATTCTGTTCTTAAGGCGATGGAGATTTCTAAAGTTAAGGGACTGGCTGGAAGGATAGAACACGCTTCATTAGTTCGCCCGGATCAGGTTGACAAAATGCGCACCATTGGCGTAGGCGTATCGGTACAGCCCCGCTTCGTTATATCTGACTGGTGGCTAGTAAAGAGGTTAGGAAAGGAACGAGCGAGGTATGCTTATCCCTTTAAAACGTTGATAAATGCGGGGTTGGTCGTGGGATTCTCAACAGACGCTCCCGTTGAGCCACTCGATCCTTGGCTTAGTGTAAACGCAGCTGTAGGAAGGGGAGAAGAGGAAAGAGTGGAAATCTTCGAGCTCACAAAGCACGAAAGATTAAGCTTAGCTGAGGCGTTACATGCCTATACTGCTGGATCCGCTGAACTTTTAGGAGCAAATGATTTGGGCAAGCTAGAGATTGGGAAAAGAGCCGACTTCGTTGTTGTGAATGCTGATCCCTTTAGTGGAACAGATTTGAAGACGATAAGAGTCTTGGAAACCTATATAGAGGGTACAAGGGTATATTCCGCTACCACGGAAAATCTCATTTTTTGAAAAAGCTTCATTGTGAGGAGCTATGCTCATAAAAAAGCTTAGCCCTTCATTTAAGCGAAAGATAGCTAGACTTCCTCACCTTCGTCAGGAGAAAAGAGCTCTATTTTTTCAAGCTTTTCCATAATATCTTTAACCAGGTCTTCTAGCTTATCTTTGTCTCCGCCTTTTTTCGAGTACCTATCTAGGGCTATTTTTTCAACTATTCTATAGCTCTTGTATTTTTCGTTCAGTGCTCTCCACTCGATCCCTACTAACTTGGATGCTACCTCCTCATCGTAGGGCAAAATGCCTTTGAGCATTAGGAATGCAATTATTGGGTATCCTATGTAACCTCTATACTTCGTACCATTATCAGTAGAGTTGGCTATGCCTTTTTCAACATCTAGGAAAACCTGATATTCCCTCTTCTCGTCCGATGAAACAACCGTTGCTTCTTTATCGCTAAGCTGTTTTATCCTACCTTCAGCTACGGATGAAAGTGCTTCGAGAACTTTTATCCTAGGGGGCATTTGAAGTTTCCTCAAATTAAACACCCTGTGAACTTCTGGGCTTTTCCTCGTTGTGAAAGTTGGGAATATAGGTTGAGATCTTTCTCAAACGAAATCGAGAAATGGCTTGCAATAACGTCACCGCTTGATTAATAATTCTATTGACTCTCTAATAATATTAATGTTGTAGCTGTGATGATTTATTTTAAATCTTAATGAAAGCAATATTTTCCTGTTGTTTTCTAAAGCATAATAAATAAGTATTTATGAGACAGAAAAGCTAGGGGATCTCGGGAGAAGCTGAGAAAGTGAACTGAATAGTCTTTCAATATATTATCTTTCCGCATTCTTCAGAAGTTCCTGTGCCTTAGTCTCACTTTAAGCTAAAAGCGAGAGCCCTCGATGATGGTATCTCTATTTCTAAATCTTCACCAGCTTGAATTGGTAGGTCGGAAGGCGCCGAGATATATACATATAAACCATCGTTCCCATCTATGCTTATTTTGAGCTCCTGCGTAGCGCCCGCGAACATTCTCATCGTTACCTTTCCCCTAATCTTCCACACTTTTGCGCTTTCTGCTTGTTTCCTCCCTCTAATAGCTATGTGCTCCGGCCTGACCACAACTTTGACCTTGTCCCCTTCCTTCAGGCCAGCTTGAGATACTACGGTTACCCCTAACTCTATTCCCTTTGCTATTTCTACTATCCCTTCGCCTTTGTATATCCCATCTAAGATGTTCGGTTTTCCGAAAAAAGTAGCGACGAAAAGCTCTTTCGGTGCGAAATAAAGCTCCTCGGGAGTCCCTATCTGAACAATTTTCCCGAAGTTCATGACAGCAACTCTATCAGATATGCTCATCGCTTCCTCTTGGTCATGCGTTACATAGATAGTGGTTATCTTCAGCCCTCGCTGGATTTTCTTGATCTCTTCTCTCATCTCCAGTCTAAGCTTAGCGTCTAAGTTGCTCAGGGGCTCGTCTAGCAGAAGGACGCTGGGCTGGACCACCAATGCTCTTGCGAGAGCCACCCTCTGCTGTTGCCCACCTGAGAGCTGGGAGGGGTACCTATCCTCCATTCCAGAAAGCTTCACAAGCTCAAGGATCTCTCTAACTCTCCTCTTCTGCTCGGCTTCTCCTACCTTCCTTACTTTTAAGCCATATGCAACATTTTCATAAACGGTCATATGGGGCCATAGAGCGTAGTTCTGAAATACCATTGCGGTGTTCCTCTCATATGGCTTCTTAAAGGTGACGTCTTCGTTGCCTAAATATACGCTTCCTTCATCCGGATACTCAAAGCCCGCGATTATTCTAAGCGTCGTCGTCTTACCGCATCCGCTTGGCCCTAGGAATGTGAAAAACTCACCGTCCTTTATCTCCAACGATATATTGTCCACTGCCACAACCTTTCCGCCTTCATATGTCTTTCTTAGGTTACTCAATACCACGTTAACCACTGAAGTATCACACCCCTATGAATGCATAGCTTTGTTTGAAAATCATGGTTATTATGACGATTACAGCGATTTGAATGCACATCAGGAGAACTCCCAGTGCCGCTGCCAAGTTCACACCAGCTAGCCTGCCACTGGTGATTAGATCTAACATGACCATCGTTATTGGTCCCTTATGATTAGGGCTTGAAACATCTCCACCCAGCCCCCCAAGAGTTATGCTCGCGCTTGTTTCTCCCATACAATAAACGAATGTTATCATGGCTCCGCTAGCAATATTTAGAGCTATAAGTGGAATTACGATGTAACCTAGGGTTCTAATTCTGCTCGCTCCTAAATTCAAGCTAGACTCCTCCAGTGATATATGAGTCTGCTGGAGGCCAGCAAATACGCTTCTCGATGTAAAGGGGAGCCTTCTAACAGAATAGACGAGGATTAGGGGGAGCGCCGGATTATACAGGGGATCAAGCGCAGTATTGGGGAAGTATCTGTGAAAGAAATAAAAGTAACCAAAAGCGAATATTAGCCCTGGAATTGCGAGGGGCATAGTTGTAAGATAGTCTAGGAGGCTTATCCCCCTTACCTTGAGCCTTGCAACCACATAGCTAGCGCTGAGGCCGAGGAATACAATTATTCCCACTGCTACAGTTGAGTACAGAAGGCTGTTCAATATACCCCTGAAAACGCCTTTTATCTCCACCAATTCGATGAAATTTGTTATAGTAAAGCCAGAGGGCAAAGGATCTGAACCCCATCTCTCAGAAAAAGCTAGGAGAAATACTCCTATTTGAGGGAGCATCGTTAAAATTACAAGTGGAAATACAACGAAATAAACAGCTACTTTACCCTTTAGACCAAGCCTCCTCTCTCTAGGAACCCATCTCCCTCCCTTGCTGACCATAGCATACTGCCTTAGGCTAGTCTGTCTCCTTATCAATACGAAGACCGTGAGCGAGATAAGTAACATTGTGAGTGCGAGCGCCCCTGTCTCGGGAGAAGCGATGTTCACCCTAACGCCTTGGAAGTAATTGTATATCTGGTACGATAGAACATCTCGTATTCCGAATATTATCGGGGCCCCAACATCTTCTAAGCTGAAAATGAACACGAGTGCGGCTCCAGCGATGAGGCCCGGTAGGCTCAGTGGGAAGGTCACAGTCCTAAAAAGCTTGAATCCCTTAGATCCCAGGTTTTCTGCCTGCTCCTCCAAGCTAGGGTCTATATTTATCATGGAAGAGAAGACGTTGAGGTATACTATAGGGTAAAACGTGATGATTTGAGTCAATATCACTCCAGCGATTCCTCCAAACGATATCCTGAGGTCCATGCCAGTCAAATGAGATAAAACCCAGCTCAATGTGTTGTAGCCGAAACCAGGTCCGATAAGCTTCTTTACGACATACGCATTGATGAATGGACTCATAAGTAGGGGCACTATGGCCATTATCCTGAGTAACATTTTCAACCTGAATTTGTATCGGGCGAGGATAAATGCCACGACTATACCAAGGAGGCTTGCTGAAGCGGTTACAATAGCTGCTATTATTATTGAATTCAATATAACACCGAAGGATGGCCCGGTAAACTGTAGGAAAATTGTGTTCTCGAATTTATTCAGGGTATAGATGGAGCCAGTTGGATGGAGGTTAAAATACATCGGCTGAAACAGAAAAGAGAGGCTATAGTTCCTCGCCGACAGAAGAATCGTTAATATAGGTAAAACCATGAATATTATGAGATATGTGAGCGGGAAAAAAATTTGTAACAGTAGGAGCCTATCCAGCTCAAACCGCAACCTCCTAAAAACAGCGGAGGACATTTTATTCTACTAACCTCCAACAGCCTGTAGAACAGCTTGGTACTTCTGCGCTGCTGCCGTTCTCCATTGAGACATCAATCCTTGTAGCAAGGATGGATTTGACATGGCGGCATTATTAAGTTGTATCGCTACATCCTGTGTAAGCGTTGTATTTTGTCCATTGAGCGGGTTCGTGAATGTGATGAAGTCCGTCAATGCGTTTTCAAGTTGCTGGAACCTGGTCTGATCTATTTTTCCGCTCGTATAAGCCTTCACAAGGGCAACCCAAGCGTTCTGTAAGTACTGGACATCATCGGTCAGTGTCGCTTTGAAGTAATTCTGCATTATGTATTCGTAGCTCAACGCTAAGTTGTCGCTAAAGTTAATCGAAGGTGTCTGTGATGCAGCAAGGTATGCCTGGTATAGATCCTGTCTAGCCAATCCCTCAGTTGTATTGAAAATACTTGGGTTAGCGGGCAATCTGTTTATGTTTTTATCAAGCCAGATCTTTTGACCATCGGTGAGCACCCATGCTATGAAGGCCTGTGCCTCCACTGGATGCTTCGAAGTAGCGAATAGTGCTATAGGATCTCCATTTACAATGCTTTCGTTCTGAGGAATAACATATATGCAGGAAGGATTCTGGTAGTGAGCAGTATAGCCATAAAAGTCGATCGTAATACCAACTATTCTTTCCCCTCTTATTACAACATCTCTCACTTCCTCGCTGCTAGAACTTATGTAAGCGTTTGCAGCCATCAGAGTCAAAAGCCTCCACCCTTTATCCCAACCAAAAGCCTGAAGAATTATCTCGTACATTCTAGTATTGCTGGTGCTACTTGTTGGGTCTGCCATAGCTAAAGGAGCTTGGCCGGTTGAAGCGTAAACTTTTCCCAAGCTCAATGAACCCAAGTCTTCCCATTTCTGGGGTATTGGCAAATTATATTGTTTCGCCAAATCGGTATTCACGGTGAAGCCGAAGGAGGATATTGCTGCTGCAACCCAATAGAGTTGGCCATTGGGACCCACTCTCTTCATCGGCACACCGGCTATTTGATCGGGAATCTGGGCAGAAGCATTCAAGGCTAAAGGCAGAGTTAAAGGTGATGTTAAATTATACAGATACATTGTATCAAAGAGCGTCGGTCCCCCTCCCCACCCGAGGTCCACATTTTTAGCCTTTGCTGTATCAGGCCAAAGTCCGGGGGGCACGACGATGAACTGAAGATCAACGATGTTGTATTGTTTGGCTATAGTTGAATTTAAGAACATCTTCCTTGCAAGATCGAGAATGTCCGTGGAATGTCTGGTCAGTATTGTGAGGGTTACGCCTTGAGCCTGGGTCGTCGTGGTAGTTGTAGTAGTCGTTGTGGTCGTTGATGTGGTTGTTGTAGAAGTAGTGGTTGTAGTAGTCGTGGTTGTTTGAGGTTGCGTGGTGGTAGCAGTAGAGGTTGGCGTGGTAGTGGTGGTTCCTCCACCACCTCTTGTTGCCAAATAGGCTCCCGCGATGGCTGCCACAAGGATTATTATGACGATCCCTATGAGAACGATCGTTGATACTCCTCTACTCGAGCTCATTTTAACCGCCTTCATTTTATTTTGTATTTTTTATAATTAAAATTTGATCCCACTATGCTTCAAGTTTTTATATCGAAGTAGTTTAAAAAAAGTTATATTTTTTCTGAGTTTTTCATCCTGCGCTCCAAGGTATAGAGCTTCAGACATGAGTCTTTACTTCTTAGGCTTCATGGCAACAGCTACTAGAGCCACTATCAGAGCCAATATGCCTACTATTATACCAGCATATGCCAAACTAGGGCTCGCCGCGCTGTTAGCTGCATTTAGTGCGGAGTTGGCTGTCGAATTTACCTTACTCAGTTGCGTATTAAGCTGAGAAAGCTGACTGGAAAGCTGTGTTATTTGACCGTTAGCACTAGAAAGAGCAGACTGAGCCTGCTGAAGCTGCTGCTGCAGCTGAGATATCGTCTGCTGCGCTATGAGCAGATTGGAATTAGCCTGGGTTAGCTGTTGGCTCATAGTCTTCTGGTCATTTATGTACTGTTGAACGAATTTAAGCTCTCCCATATAACCCGATATCCACAGTATCATATTCCTAAAGAACCTTGGGCCGTCCAAATTGACTCCAATGTATGATGCAGAGATGCCGGGCTGATAGCCTCCTATTGGTGTCTCACCGCTCACTACAACGAACCTTATCGCGTTATTCCCGCTTATATTCAAGGTCATCTGTTCAGCAGCTAGCAAAACGTATTTACCGGTATCTCCTGCGCTTGCAGTTTTGCCCAGATCTCCAGGAGCCCCTGGCCTCTGAGGCTGGTTCTCGGAGATCTTTCCTTGATTACTAGTCCAAGCTATTCTATAGACGTTTGGAAAGGTTGAAGCATTAAGGGCATGCCAGTCGCCATTGTCGTCTACATAAGCCACTATCCCAGGACCGTGGAAAAGAACTTTCTGTGCCGCGAAAGCTACCACTTCTGCTCCTGGGTCCGGCTGTATGAGACCAACTACCCTATATGTAGCACCGCAATTGCTCGCATAGTCATCAACTGAAACGAAGTCCTCCCTCAGATGAGAACCCAATGACTCGGCTATTATATCGATTTGGTGCATTGCTATTTCCTGGCTTCCTCCCTGTGCTGGGTAGTCGCTGTCACCAGCGAGCCATATTGCCTTTTGCATGGTCGCCGTGGTGTTGAACCAGGTTGTTATTGCCTGGACCTCCGCTGGCGAAAAAGCCATGGTCGGCTGCGGTATTATAATTATATTGACGTTCTTCAAATCATTCGATATTGTGTCAAACGTCCCTACTAGAATCTTATATGAGAGCTCCTTAACGATCGGCGAAAGCGAGTTGGCTTGGTCTTGGCTAGAGACTAATACATAGAATTCCGCCTCCGGAAGCACCTTCATCGCCATATCCAGTCCAGCCGCAGATTCCCCGTGAGCTAAATCGACCAAAACGACAATTCCTGGCTCCGAAGCTCTGGCAGAGATGGGATAAAATATTGACGCCACTAGAAATACGATAGCTAGAAATGGTATTATTTTTCTATTTACCATAATAAATTCACCCTAATTTCGTCGAATTATCTTATATAATAGATTGTATAAAAACGTTACCTTGCTGTTGGAAGTCGAAATTAAAAAAATAAATTGTTAATTGTTGATCATCTAAAAAAGGTTTATTTCTTAATTAGGAAAGCAGCTCCCAGTATTACAACGATAACAACGACTAAGGCTATGCCGATTACTGCAGTAGTGCCAAGACCGCCTTGAGCCTGGGTCGTCGTGGTAGTTGTAGTAGTCGTTGTGGTCGTTGATGTGGTTGTTGTAGAAGTAGTGGTTGTAGTAGTCGTGGTTGTTTGAGGTTGCGTGGTAGTAGTAGTAGAGGTTGGCGTGGTGGTAGTTGTAGTAGTAACAGGTGCCGTTGTAGTTGTTGTTGGTATTATATATGAGAGGTTGAACCATCCGCTGTCTGCATTAAGACCTCCCGCGTTTTCAGCGTATATTTCGTAAGAAACGAAACCGACATTCAATGGTGGGATTGAAGCCTGGTAATATCCTTGTCCAACGTCTCTCATCATATATTGAATAAGTGTGCCATTCGAAAGCTTAACGATCAACAGTGCTTTGCCCACTCCCCATTCAGGGTCAATGACTTGAGCTGAAACTAGAACGGAGTCTTTTCCTGAAACAGGCTTCTTAGGACTTGTCATTGGAGCCCCTATGTTGGGGGGCGTGGTATCTTCTACTGTACTTATTATCCCCCTGACGGTCATGGTTGATGTCCTAGGGACAGTTAACTCCAGCAAACATGAAGTCTGCCCGCACATTAAGCCTTTTAATGTAGCATTGCCCAGCACAATTGTCTTTGAATCCTGGAGCATTAGGTTCGATGGTACCCTTATAGTTAAGGTTAGCTCGCCTCCTTGATTAAACTGAACTATCTCGGATAGATTTGTCGTCTGGAATATCCAGGCCCTCGCAACTTCTGTAGTAACATATTTAGCATAAACGTTTTCGACAGATATAGATGTTGGACCTGAAAATATGTCCGTGTTTTCTGTCCTTGGCACCACAACAATAGTACCGTTGGAATATACGTCTATCAGCCTGAATCCGTGATAATCAGCATGGCCGTGATATGAAGCGCTTTCCATCGGACCAACAGGTCCTCCGAGGGCTGTAGTGGTTATGAACCAAGTTTTTCCATTATACAGTACTGCACCGTCGCTGTGGACATGCCCTGAAAGAACCAAGTTAATATTATACTTTTCGACGAGCTCTAATAGTTTTGATGCTAACGTCAAATCATCGGACCATGAAGCGTAGAAATATTGCTGAAGAGCGGCAACATTGGTATAAGATCCATTTATCCTCCCATAGAGGTCTGTCTTGAAGAGTGGGTGATGGAAAGCGAGGATTTTCACTTGAGCATCTGAGTTATTTTCTAGTACCTGCTCGGCCCAGTTAAGCTGATCAAGTGGCACAGTACCAGTTGCTCCAGAGTCGAGGGCGATTATCAGGTATGGCCCCCAGCGCAAATAGAAATAGTTGGCCCCTATGTACTTATGCCAATTATTCAACGAGGCGTCTCCAGAATAATCATGGTTTCCAGGTAGAATTACGGTCGGCAAGCTTGAAAACTGGGTTATTTTTACAAAATCAACGTATTGCTGCGTTATCGCTGCCGTGTCAGCTATATCCCCCGTCTCAATTATCAAATTAGCACCTAGAAGCTGAGATAGGAGCAAGGCTCTCAAATAGTTATCTATGGCTTCCTCAGTCTTTGGATAGCTGTTAATCACTCCGACATGTATATCGGTGAAATGGGCTATCCTCAACTTAGTAGGCCAAGATGAGAAAACTACCACAGAGTTGAAGGAAGTTGCCGTGCCTTGAGTCGAGTTAATGATAATGTCATACAAGCCCGGGGAGATATTGCCTATTTGGGCATGAAGTATTAGATTCCCTCCACTATATTCGTAAGTGAAGTTAAGGCTATATGAAACGTTGCCTGATGCTATAGAAAGCGAAAGCGCAGAAGGATCGCTGATGCCTGTAACTGTAACATTTAAGGTGCTACCGGTTAAAACAGCTTCGGGTTCGCTGAACAGAGGAAATGCTACCGATGGTTGCTGAGTTTGGGCCTTTACCATTACAGGTGATGCAATAATAATGAAGACTGCCAAGGACAATAATAATAGATTTCTTAGCTGAGAACCCCTACTTGATTTCATCATCTTTAATCACCCGTTATTAACTTACTATTTTCCTTGTATATTAAATTAGAGCTAAACTGAAGATTGAACTGCTTCGTTGTACTTCGTCATAAAGAACGAGAATATCGACTTAATAATGCTGGTTAGGCAAATACAGCTGGTGAACTACCCCGCTCTTATGAAGGGGGCATCCTCACCGCGAGGTGAGGATTTCCTGAGGTTCCTTTCCACAGGCTCTAAGGGCGATCCAGACCAAGCACAAGAGTATTCAAAGAAGCGTTATAGTCTCTATTTATAGACCAACCGCACTTAGGGCAAACAAAGACATATACTCCAGGGCTTTAAGATAAAAAAGAAAAAATTATAACAATACTATCATTCCTTTTTAGGAAGACAAGGCCTTTAATTTTATATTAGATTTTGGCGTACGTTGTTAGCTATTGGTGGGATAAAAAGAGGTTTCTTGTAACTCAAAAAGGCTATTGTTCCAAAATAACAACTCCAGCGGGTATTTTTATGCGCAAAATCAGAGTTTCCCATGCTCTGAATTCTATTTTACCATTCCTAGGGCCTATTTCATCGACCTCCGTATCTCCTCCAATGACCAAATCTATAACTGAGCTGCTTAAGGACATAGCGATCCCCTTTCCTTCGTTTAGCCCTGGAACCATTACAACTTTATCAAATAGCTCGCCAATCCTATTAAGCTCAGATATACCTGTGTGCTCCGTGTATTTCACTAACTTCGCATAGTCCTTTGGACTAAGGAGCAGAGCATATGGTCTAGGTATTCCATTCGAAGAAAGCATGCTTAAAGCCAGGGCGGCATCTGCTACAGAGTTCCCAGCTTTTTCCCAGTCGCTCATCTTTAGTCTCTGTGCGGAGCTACATGAAAGGATCCCCTTCGCTCCGTCTTTTTCTGAGCCGAATAAGATTACTTCGTCTTCCAATTTTGCCAAACTCAACCCTGCTCTTTGAGCCTCAACGAACTCGGGCTGTATTCCCGTTTTCTTCCAAAAGTCTACTTCCCTCTGGCTTATCGAAAACACCGTTTCAATCACAAGCAAGCGAGCAAACTTAAAATCCTCGCCTTCAATAATCTGCGCGACCTCGGTACCCCTTCCCATATTGACCACAGGTATTATGTGTCTTAGATATCTTGCTCCCTCCGCCGATTCCTTTACTTTGTTTTTCACAATGCTATTAACATCATATTCTTTAACATCTACATTTTGAAGTGGATCCGGTTCTGATTTGACAGCACTTATACCGGTTAGAGCTTCGACTTCCTTAGCCCCCGAAAGTAGTTCCGAAGCTTGTTCAGCATCAAACATTTTGAGGAGTGCCATGAACTCACCGGCGTGGGTCTTCTCCTCTTTTGCTATATCTAGAAATACCTTCTTCACCTTGTCATCAGAAATATAATTCGCTAACTGCTCATAGAGATTAATTGCATCTAACTCAGCGATTATGTTAAGTCGTATAGCTTCAGCTATTTCTTCTTTTGAAAGCTCCCTCTTTGGGGGAAGCTCAAGTGGATGCTTCGAAATCATTTTTTATTACCAAATTTTATGTTATATTATCTCACATATATTTTTTCCTTAATCTGACCTCCTCTTCGCCCTAAAGGGCGAGGCTTCGGTTGTAATGAAAATTACAGAATCTTCAACGCCATGTAGGCTCGCATATACGGTTTTTGAAAATGAAAAGCCGTTTGTCCAGAGAGTTAGAGGCAAGATGGTGGAGGGATAGCTCTCCTTATCTTTCAAGGAGCCCTTTTTCTCCTTTAAGATGTGGTGGGCCCGGGGGGATTTGAACCCCCGACCTTCGGGTCTCTCCCTCTTTATCCATTTCCAGTCATATTTCATCCCCATTAAGGGTCAACAGACCCGTCAGGTTTTTCAAACATGACGGGCCAGGCCAGCTAGAGCTGACTGGAGCTTCAGCCCCTGGACAGGATCCAGGAACCGCTGCTCTGCCTGGCTGAGCTACGGGCCCTCCACCGGACATCAAGTCTTTTCTATTTAAGAGCGGTTTTATATTTTTTCTAAACTTTGTTGGCTTTTTCTCTAAACCTAAATGCTTGATACCTTCGCTTTTGTTTCGTTTTACTTCAACGAACTTTTAATGATAGAGGAGAAAATATCGGAGAATTGGGTGTATAAGGAAAACTTCAATATTTGTGCTGATGACCTACTTCCCGATCTAAAAAAAGAGAACTCCCTGCGTCCGTTTAAAACTGAATGATAAGCTTTTTCTCTGTTCCTATTTCGAAAGGTCAGGCTTCTGGTTATAAAGAGGTCAGGTTTGAGTAGGAGCCAGATAGTAAAATATTCTGCCTCCTCCGACCACCTCGAACTCAGTCTTTATTGGTGACTGTGAAGAGAACTCTATTAATATTGAATCGCTGACTTTTGTCAGTGACAATATATTGATAAGGTAGAGAACATCGTAGGTGCTTTTCGCAGTCCCTTTGACGTTCATCTCCAAGACTGATGTTGAATCTTTTCTGATTTCGGTCCTGTATTTCTTTTCTTCCTCGCTATAAATAATAAGCTTACCCTCTTCTTCTGAAGCCTCAAAGGTTGCGTTGCTACCCGCAAGCCCTATATCCTTCAAAATCGTTTTTAGCGGATCTGTAACCATTCTTATTTTCGCATCAAAAGTTAAGTTCAATTCCGGGATCTCCTGCGAAGCTACCTCTATATTTCTCAAGCTGTACTTTTTTCTGGAGGAGGAGATCAATTTTATTACCACGTTTTCTTCGTCCGCTTCTAACTCAAACCTGTCTCCTCTCTTAGCTCTTTTCATTACCTTTAGCATACTGCTCATGCTTATTCCTACTTCTATAGGTTCCTCCAACACAAACTCTGAAAAAGCCTCTCGTGGAAAGATTACGTCTATCAACGCTACATTGCTTGGATCCATAGCTTTAATTTTCAGACCTTCTTCTAAAAAAGAAAGCTTAACTTCTTCCAAAAGTTTAGATACTGTTTCGAAGAGGCTTTTAAACACTGATGCTTCAGGATAAGAGACCAATACCTTTTGCAAGCGAAACCACCTACATTTTAATTCACTTTGATAGTTCCATTTTCCTATTTTGGCTAACTAATTTTCTGGAATGACTTTTTCCTTTTGGGTAGACAGCTACATAGCCGATAGATTTTTATCTTTTTCTTGGACGCCCCGATCCTCCCACCTTAAAGGGCAAAGCCTTCGATTGTGAAGATGGAGATTCCGCATTCGCGCATGTTCTAAACATGATTTTATATTCAAAATCTAACTAAAAAATATTTGGGGCGTGCCAGCCGTTTCCTCTATTTGAAAAGAGAGCTTTTTTTGCCATAGTTGGCAGTTCCAAAATAGATAGACCTAAATAGACTTAAGTGATATTTTCTGTTATGGAGAAACCCTACACGCTTAAAGAAGATAAAAAAGTTAACTCCTCAACCCTAAGAATTCTACAAAAAGATGCTCCAGATGTGGGAAGATTAATGCCCCGAAAGGAGCACTGTACGTGTGTGAAAGATGCGGGCTGAGGATAAACAGGCAGCTGAACGCAGCCATTAACCTCTACCTTCAGATGGAGGGGCTTTCTCCAGTCCCAAAGCTCTTCGGCGAGCTGGTGAAGGGTTGGAGCGGGTTCGCCCTGACAGGGGGCGAGGCCGCTGAGGATCCCGATGAACTCGGGAAGGATCCGAGGCTCATGAACCCCAAGAGCTACGCATGTCTATCGAAGACTACATAGCTTAGAACCCTCATTAATCTTGCAAAGTTAAAAGGGGGCTTAACCCCCCCAAGAGCCCTTTCTCCATATTACGTGGCGGGCCCGCCGGGATTTGAACCCGGGACCAACGGGTTAAAAGCCCGCTGCTCTACCTGGCTGAGCCACGGGCCCCCATGACTTTACTTTAATCATTCAAAATGGAGTTTATAAAATCTTTTAGACTTGAAGGCGATCAAGTTAACCATTTTTTATGGGGCAGTTTCTCGTACTATTTAGAAGAAAGGTTTATAATTGTTAAGTTTGGTTATTAATAATTGTAAAAAAATAAAGAAGTGATCGACTTGAGTATAAATTACGCCTCAAGAACAAACAAACCATACGTAAAGAACTACTTCCCAAAGCCAAAATATAATTGGAGCAAATTGATAAACTGGGACGAAGCAAGAATCTATGACCTAAGCCAGCCTTTGGGAATTTATACGCCACCTTTCCCAACCTATCCGCCTTTTAAGATGTATTGGATAAAGACGTTGCCCGAGAACAAGGTCCAGGCACAGGCTATCGAATCTGCTTGGCATATCGGTACACATATGGACGGCCCTATTCATTTTGACCCCGGAGCCCCATCGATTGACATGATACCTTTGGACCACTTCGTGGGCGAGGGTGTCATTGTTGACATAAGCGACGAGGTCGAAGACCTGAGCATCTATACTTCTGAAATGATAGAGAAAAAGCTGAAGGAGCACAACCTAACCATAAAGCCCGGAGACATACTGATAATTCATACTGGATACCACAAGTACCAGTGGGACCAGCCTACTGCAGATACAGTTAGGTACCAATTGATGCACCCGGGTCCAACCTACGAATTTGCTGAATGGTGTGTTAAGAAGCAGCTCAAATGGACTGGGGTTGACGCAATAAGCCAAGATCACCCACTGGACACCGTCATCAGGAGAGTCAGACCAGATATCGCTGACCTCTTCAAGGAGAAATACGGTAAGTCCGTAGACGAGGTAATGCCGTGGCCGAAGAACTACCAGGTCCTGCATACCTACACGTTCCCGAGAGGAGTGCTCCACGCCGAGAACCTGGGTGGCGAGATAACCAAGGTCCTAAACAAACGCTGCCTGATAGTCGGAGCTCCAATTAAAGTAGAGGGTGCCGAGTCGGCCTTCGCTAGGATATTTGCTATATGCAACGGACCGGAGTAAGCATATCAAAGCTATTATCTTTTTTTTAAAATTTTAAAAAACGTTTAAGAGTTTACTTTCATAGGTGGAAAACTAATGGGAAATGAAAAAGTAACCGGTGCTCTAGTTGAAAGGAACCTTATGAGGGACAGCCTTCAGCTCATGAAGATCAGCGAGGAGCTGAAGAAATTGGATGGAGTTATAGATGCGATTGTTGCTATGGGCACGGAAACGAACAAAGAAATTGCGAAACAGCTCGGTCTACTGCTACCTGAGGTAGAAAAGGCGGGGGATTCTGATCTCTTCATTGCTATAGCTGCCAAGGAGGAGCAGTCCCTAAAAAAGGCCTTGGAAAAGGCAAAAGAGTTACTGAGCGCGCCCATTTCAGGAGGAGAAATGGAATACGTTGATATTGAGTCTGCCTTAGCAGCACTTCCAGATGCAAACCTAGCGATAGTCTCAGTTCCAGGCGAGTATGCTAGGGACGTTACCATGAAGCTGCTAGAGAAGGGGATCCACGTCCACTTGTTCAGTGACCACGTTCCAGAGGAACATGAAGTTGAACTCAAGAAGTATGCATTTGATAGAGGTTTACTGGTTCTTGGACCTGGAGCTGGCACATCGATCATAAACGGAAAGGCGATAGCATTTGCAAACGCCGTGAGAAGGGGTCCCATAGGTATAATCGCTGCAGCTGGCACGGGACTGCAGGAGGTGAGCTCACTCATACATAATATGAGCTTAGGAGTCTCTCATGGCTTAGGGGTAGGAGGCGGGGATGTGAAGAACTATGTCGGGGGCATAATGACGAAGCTGGCTCTTTCGTACATGGAGAAGGATCCTTCCACTAAAATAATCACGATGGTCTCCAAGCCGCCGCAGCAAGAAACTTTAAACTCAATCCTGGAGTACGCTGAAAAGAATACAACCAAGAGGCTCGTCCTTGGGTTCATGGGAAAGGTTGAAATGGATCTGCCAAAAGGGTTGAAAGGTAGGACTAGCGTAGCGAGGACCCTCCATGCTACCGCTCTTGAATCGGTTAGGCTGGTTTCCCCCTATATATATGAAAAGGTGAAGGACGAGTACACTATACCTTTTGACAAGCTGAACGCGATGCTCAAACCTAAATATGAGAAGCTTAAGAGCTCGCAGAAATATATAAGGGCTCTCTACACGGGAGGAACTTTAACCAGTGAGTCTCTAATGATATTCGACTTATTAGGCATTGAAGTATACAGCAACGCGCCATTGAAAGGGCAGAAGAAACTCGAGGATCCGTTCAAAAGCGTAGGTAACACGGTCGTTGACCTAGGAGAAGAAGAATTTACGGCAGGCAGGGCGCACCCGATGATAGACCCGACGATAAGGAGGTTAAGGCTTATAGAGGAGGCCAAGGATCCAGAGGTGGCCGTGATATTGATGGACTTCGTATTGGGATATGGCAGTCACCCGGACCCAGCTGGTGCTCATTTAGATGCTATAAGGGAGGCGAAAAAGATCGCCGAAAAAGATGGGAGACACCTCGTAATAATTGGATACGTACTGGGCGTCGAAGGAGATCCGCAGGGGTTCAATGAACAGAAGAGAAAGCTCGAGGCAGAAGGAGTTATGGTCCTTCCAACCAACGCCATTTCAGCGCTCGCTGCTGCACTCTCCGCTCTAAGAGGCAAGCTGAATGATAATAGAGTGAGGGAGATTTACGAAGGATATTTAAAAGCTTCGGCCGAGTGAAAGGGGTGAAAACTCGTGTCCAATGCTAGAAAGTTGTTCGATGAAGATCTTAAAGTGATCAACGTAGGACTTAAGATATTCTACGAAGATCTCAAAAGGCAGGGAGTAAGGGTCGTACAGGTCAATTATCAGCCCCCGCCTAAGCTGGAAAAGGAGCTTAAAGACAAGCTCTCTGAACTACTTTAATTTTTTTAAGAAGAATAAAACGGGTAAAACTCGTATATGGAAGGTGAAAATTAATGTCTCTTAAAGAACAAATCGAAGAGGCAAATAAAAAGGCCGTAGAAAGAATGATGGAGGCCGAACCTTACCTCGTTGACACGAAGCTCGCGAAAGATGCAATACCGGGCTTCAGGGAGGATATGCTCCTCCACGCAGGGCCTCCTATTACATGGGAAAGAGCTTCAGGTCCCATGAAGGGTGCTATTATAGGCGCCCTGATCTACGAAGGCAAGGCCTCTAATGAGGAGGAGGCTATTAAGCTTGTGGAAAGAGGAGAAGTTATACTGAAGCCGAATCATGAGGTCGGCTCCGTGGGCCCAATGGCAGGTATAGTATCGGCGAACATGCCCGTATACATAATAGAAGATAAAAAGTTTGGGATAAGGGCTTTTGGAAACTACAATGAAGGCATAGGCAAAGTCCTCAGATATGGAGCTTATGACAAAGAGGTCCTTTCGAGACTCAAATGGATGAGGGATGAGCTCTACCCAACTATGAAGGCTGCCCTTGATGAAGCGAGGAAAGACAAAGGAGGAATTAACTTCAAGGCCATAATACAGCAGGCTCTACACATGGGCGACGAATGCCATAACAGATACGTTGCGGCCACAAGCAAGTTCATGAACGAAATAGCTCCTTACTTAGTAAAAGCAGACGTTCCAAAGGACGCGTTCAACCGCGTATGGGATTTCATGAAAAACAACAACTTCTTCACTCTGAACATCGGGATGGCATCAGCAAAGGCCATGACACTTGCTGCTCACAACATCAAATATAGCACGATAGTTACGGTGTTAACGAGAAACGGAACAGATGCTGGTATATGGGTGAGCGGCCTAGGCAACAGGTGGTTTACAGCCCCATCTCCTGTTCCTAAGGGAGTATTCTTCCCAGGTTTCACACAGGACGATGCCAATCCGGATCTAGGGGACAGCTCAATAACTGAGACAGCCGGCTTCGGAGGATTCGCTATGGCCGCCGCTCCAGCTGTAGTCAGCTGGGTAGGTGGATCAGTTGAGTTCGCTGTAGAGAACACGAAGAACATGTACAACATAACATATGCAAAGCACAAGTACTTCACGATACCATACCTAAGCTTCCAGGGTACTCCTACGGGAGTCGATATCAGGCTGGTGCTCAAGACAGGCATAACTCCAACGATAAATACAGGTATAGCACATAAGAAGGCTGGAGTAGGCCAGGTAGGAGCCGGCATAGTGAAGTTCCCATTCGAGCTATTCAAGGACGCATTCAAGGCGTATGTTGAGACTTATGGGGCGTAAATACTTAGATGCCGGCAAAGCGACTGACGGCCTCCTTCTTTGGCTCATTAATCCCTTTTTTTCGTGGCTCATCTTTTTCAGCAGAGCACGTATTTAGGACTACTGTATATCTAAGAAAAAAAGGTGGAGATGATTTAGTTCTAATTTCATCGCATAGATGGAGATCCCCCTTTACCATAAACGTATACATTGAAGCTCTGAATGAAGAAATAAGACCTGGAGAAATCTTCGTTATAGATCAGAAACAGCTTGTAGGGGAAAGAGTTGAAATCGATCTGTCTCAAGCTAATTTATATTTGCAGAAGATTCCACCTATGGATGGAGCTTCAGGGCTAGAAAAAGATGAGGTCATATATCTCTCTAAATTCTTCTCTTTGCTTGCTACAGCATGGAACGCCTTCTACAGATCTGTTGCTCTTGAGAGGATCTGTGAAATAAGGAATGAAACGCTTTCGAAGAAGTCAATTTCGAAGATAGTAGGAGCAGGTAACGGATTCACGCCTTCAGGAGACGACTTTGTTTCAGGCCTTCTGGCATCTCTTTCTTTTGCAAGAAGCTCTAAGGCTAGGTGGAAAAATTCGGAGTTCGCTATAGATGATGAGCTGTTGAAGAGAACCACCTGGGCGAGCTCTCAATATATTAAGCTAGCCAATTCTGGTATATACGATGAACTGACGCTGGAAAATGCTATCGCAATTTACCGCGGTGATTTGAAGAGAGCGGAGGAACTTCTCCTCGAGTTAGCTAGGAGAGGGCATGATAGTGGATTATATATATGGCTAGGGCTTATTACCGGCCTCTCTATATTAAAATTTGGAGAGCCGATAACTCTCAATTACATATGTAATAGGTGTTAGTTTTGCTTAACGAATACCTATCTGATGAAGCTTTTATGAGGTGGATTCTGGATAGGCTAGAGAAAGGAAAGCTCGTGGCGTCCGTGGTAATAACTAGGAAGTCAGGTTCTGCGCCAAGGGGTCCAGGCACTAAAATGTTCGTCGACGAAGATGGAAACACTATAGGCACGATTGGCGGTGGCGACTTTGAGAGGAAGATCATAGAAGAGGCGAAGAAAGCTTTGGAAAGCAGAAAGCCTTCAGAGAAGAAGGTCGCCCTCTTCAGGGAAAACCTTTATGAGGATGTCATCGCTACAGAGCAGCTCTGTGGGGGGGTAGTGACGGTGTTCATCGATATACTTAAGCCTGTTCAGAGGTTAATTATAGTGGGGGCGGGCCACGTTGCCAGGCCTCTTGCGAAGTTAGGCAAAATGCTCAATTTCAAAGTCATAGTGATAGATAACTTTCCTGAATACGCCAATAAGGAAAAAATTCCAGAAGCGGATGAGATATACGCTTCAAAGGACATCATAAATGAGCTCGACAGAATAAAGGTTGGGAAAAACGACTTCGTGGTGATAGTACACGGAGACGGGGAACTTGAAGCCGAAGTCCTCAAGAAGTTGTTCAAAGAGGAAGTTATGCCTAGATATCTTGGGCTACTAGCTGGTAAAGGGAAGCTGAAATATGTACTGAAATCGCTGACTGAAGGTGGCATAAGTGCAGATATCATAAAGAGCAGATTGATTTCTCCTATAGGTCTCTCAGTCGGAAGCGAGACCCCCGAAGAGATAGCTATAGCGGTTATGGCCGAGATTCTGAAAGTAGATAGGGGGGCTCAAGGGACTCAAGAAAACCTCGTGCCTACTATGTTGGACGAATTGCTTGGAGCGAAGGTGACAGATAAAAGTGAGTGAATGCGAATTCGCTTCTATCATCTTAGCGGCAGGTATGTCAACCCGCTTCCAGGGGAATAAGCTCCTCTATAAAGTAAAGGGAAGGCCTTTGGTTGTGCACACGATTGAGAAGTTCGTTGCCGCTGATATGGAAAAGATAATAGTCGTCCTAGGGAGAGATGCTAAGGATTTTTACAATGCTATAGCGGACAATTTAAGCGAAGAGGACTTATCTAAGCTTCTGTTCGCATTTAACCCGAATTACAGGACCGGGGGGATGAGCAGCTCAATAAAAGTAGGAATGAGGGCTATTCTACCAAACGAGAACGTTATAATACATCCGGGCGATGTCCCCTTCACTAAAGTGGAATCGATAAAAAAGGTTGTACAGTCTCACTGTCTCAGTCCTCTTCCGATTACCGTAGCATGCTATAATGGTAGGCATGCTCATCCCATAATATTCAAGCCAGATATGCGCAACGAGCTCCTGGGAATCAGTGAAGAGGGTAGAGGTCTTAAAAGCGTCGTAGAAAAGTATAGAAACAATATATTATGCGTAGAAACAGGTGATCCAGGCACTCTCAGGGACATAGATACTGTCGAGGATTTGGAATCTGCCCTTCATGAAGTGTTTGGACGAGAATGATTTTTACTGAAAGATTTAACAACTGAAAGCCTCCCCCAGTCTTTAATGCGGAGATAATGTAAAAGGGAAAAATTGTGAGTCTAGCTATACTCAAATATATCTACGAATTCAAAAAAAATTCTATTAGGGGGCTACCAATCCTTTCGTTCAAGTATGGAAGCTTTTGCCCCCTTAACTCTGTAAGATTAAATCTCTATCTCTATTTTTGCCGGTGGCCTAAGCTCGTAGCTCTTCTTCAGCAAGTCCTCTGGAACCGGTCTCGTTCCAAAGAAGGGCTTCAGCTCCTCTCTCTTCTTGTGGAAGTTGAACCAATCGTCAGAGGTCATATAGAACACTGGAGATCCTCCGAGCTCATGCTGAACCTCTGGATAAGGCTTCGACAGGTGCCTGAAGTACATCCCTAGTCTGAATCCGAATGGACTTTCGAATGTAGCCCACCACTCCTTAGCGCCTAACACTTCAAATGCGTATTCTGCTTTAGCAGCATATCCTGCAGTCCCTATGCCGCCTAGCCTCTTGAAAGTTATGCTGTGTAGACTCACAGCTATATCTTTGTTCATCATCCTAGCGTTCCAGACGCCGATGAGCTCGCCGTCATGAACTCCCACGATGACATATTCGTCCTTGTACCTAGCCTGGGTCCACGCGAGGACCTCAGCGTATGTTCTCGCTGCAACTATATGGTATAAATCCTTGTCATATTCGTGGCTGATCAGCTTTTTCAGTGTCTCTAGTATAACCGGAGCCTCCTCCTTTTTAGCGAGCCTGAAAACTATCTTTTCTCCCTGCCTCGTTGTATATAGCTTAGGCACGAATTCTTTTCCAGCAACCAAGTCCTCGGAAGAATGCAGGAATGCCTCCAAGATTTCAACTTTAAATGGAATTTCGTTTACTGATATTGGAACTGGCGGTTTGACCATTATAGATCACAAGCAAGAAATCGAGGCAGAGGTTAATAAATTTTTTAAAGATAATAAATTCAAAAAATTGCCGCTACGATCTTCTTTGTCTCCTCGGAACCGAGATCAATGGCTTTTATATTGATATCAGCATATCTACTTGAGATGACCTTCCTTACCGCGTACACTATTGCTTCCCGCGTGAGCGGGAAGCCCGGGATCTCGAGGGTTGCTCCTAACATAGCTGAGTTCTGCGCTAACTCTCCTCCGGCTTCTGCAGCTATCTTCTTCGCATCAACCTCGATTACTCTGAGGCCGAACTTTTCCGTCGCGATGTCTTTTATTTCTAAAAGGTTTGGGTAGTTGAAGAGACCCATTGAAACTTGTGGTGGCTCGATCGGATTTTTGTTTAAGACTAGAGCTCCGCCTTTTTTCATGTAATGCATATACCTCAGGGACTCCGCAGGCTCTAGAGCCAAGAGCATGTTGCCCTTTCCCATTGGAACTAAACCACCATACACATGATCTCCCATTCTTACATGAGCGAAGATGCTACCAAATCTTTGGCTCAGACCATGCACCTCGCTCATCCTTACCTTTATCCCAGAATAAAGCGCAGCCTCCCCTAATATCCTCGCAACAGTTAAGACTCCCTGGCCTCCTATTCCAGATATAATTATGTTATACTCCATCATCGACCACCTTTATTGCATCGAATGGGCATACCTGGGCGCAACTACCACATCCCCAGCACATTTCAGGGTCTATATAGGCCTTCTTATTGCTAGCATCCCATTTTATTGCCGGGCAACCAAAAGCGTTGATGCATGCTTTGCATCCTGTGCACTTCTCGGCATTCACAGCATAGCGCTTCCAAGTCTCCCCCTTCCTCCTCTTCTCCGAAATTAACTTTAAAGCGCACTCTCTCCTAGCTACTATCACCCTCACTCCCTTAATCTCCATGGCTCTTTTCATTGCGCCAACAACTGCACTTATATCGTAAGGGTCTACTACTTCGACTAAATCAGCTCCCATGGCCTTGGCGACTTCTTCTATAGAGATCCTTTTGCCTCTATTGCCTTCTGCTGAGCCCGGATTAGGTTGATGCCCTGTCATCGCAGTCGTCCCATTGTCTAGGACAACTAAAATGAAGTCTGAGCCATTTGCGATCGCATTGGCGAGAGCGGATAAACCTGAATGGAAGAAGGTTGAATCTCCAATGGTGGCAACCACCGTTTTTCCTCCGTCCCCTCTACCAGCTACAGCTATACCATGCGCTACGGAGACTGAAGCCCCCATATCCACGCAAGTGTCGACGGTTTTAAGAGGCGGATAGTAACCCAATGTATAGCACCCTATATCGCTCGGGAATATGGCTCGGTTCGTCGCAGCCTTTCTTATTGCATAGAAAGTGCTCCTGTGAGGGCAGGCCGGGCAGAGTGTAGGCGGAACTGGTGGTGCTAACGCAGAGGTCTGCTTCCCCATTCTCTCCAGGAGCTCAAAATCTATAGGAGGGTCTAGCTTGAGGAACCTAGATAGCGATATCGCTACCTTTTCCGGAGTGAGCTCGAAATCCCTAGGCACCAAATCCTTCCCATGGATCTCAACATCTATTCCTTCGTCAAAAGCTATCAGCTTTACCTGTTCCTCTATAACGGGCTCTAACTCTTCCACGACCAGTACTTTATCAACGCTTTTTAAAAAATCCGCGATAGGCTTTCTTGGAAGTGGGTAGGACATCATTGTCCTCATTATTCTAAGCCCGCTGATGCCCAACCACGTTTCTGCCTCCTTTATGTAGTTGTAGCTAACTCCCCCTGTAATGATCCCCAAATCGCTTCCATCTGCATGCTCAATCTCCACAAGCTTATCTCCCTCTACTTCTTCCAATTTTCTCATAGCATTAACGTGCTCAAGCTTGTTTCTTCTGGCTATTTGCGGTAGGCTAACGAACCTATCCGGGTCCTTCTTAAACTCCCCAATATACCTCTTTTCTTTACCATATCCCTGTGGCAGGCTTCCTGTCTCTACTCCCCCCCTCATGTGCGAGAGCCTAGTAGTTGTCCTAAGTATGACTATGGTCCTGTATTTTTCGCTCAGCTCATATGCCTTCTTTGTCAGGTTTAGAGCATCCTGGGGAGTAGAGGGATCTAAGACAGGGACGTTGGCGAACCTTGCGTATATTCTAGTGTCCTGCTCGTTTTGACTGCTCCACATGCTCGGGTCATCGGCAACCACAGCCACAAAGCCAGCCCTCACCCCCATTGAGGCTGCGCTCATTAAAGCATCAGAGGCAACATTAAGCCCCACGTGCTTCATACTCGTCATAGCTCTTATTCCGCTCCATGAAGCGCCAAGGCAAGCTTCGAAGGCAACCTTCTCGTTTGCAGAAACTTCCGCATAAATGCCTAATACCTTCGCTATATCGATCATCGCATCCAATATCTCGCTGCTTGGAGTACCTGGATATGCAGCGAAAAATCCCAAGCCGGATTCGAGGGCACCTCTAACTATCGCCTCATTTCCCAGCATCAACGCTTTATTGGATGCCGGAGAAACCAAAGCGTTGCTCATTGTATCACCGTTCCCCTTACCTTCGAGTATTCATAGAGGGCTTGAGCTGCTGCAGAGACATCTTCGGGTCTCTCATATGTTGACACCCCCTCCTTTTCCAGAATTTCCCTAGCCCTTGTACTAACATCACCTGCCATGAAGAGAGCTAGAACAGGCTTTCTTTCCATGTTTTTCCTCAATGCATTTGTTACTCCTAAAGCATGCTCTTCCCTGCTAATTCCGGCAAATGTAGGGACTACCGATACAGCTACAATAATATCGATGCTGTCATCCTTTAGCAGGACTTCTAATGCCATCTTATAGTCTTCTCCTCTAGCACTTGCTATCATGTCCACAGGGTTCCGGAACGAAGCGTATGGAGGTAGGAAGGTCTTAAGCTCTTTGATGGACTGTTCAGAGAGTCTAGGCACCTCTAGCCCTCTAGCCTCCAGTTGGTCAGCTACCAAAACTCCGGCGCCCCCGGCATTTGTTATTATACCCACCCTTTTGCCCCGCGGAAGCGGTTGAGAAAACGCTCTGGCCATTGAAAGAGCTTCGTCAATGCTCTCCGCGATCAAAGCCCCGGACTGCCTCAGCGCTGACCTATAGATTTCCCAAGACCCAGAAACGCTGCCAGTGTGCGAAGATACGGCCTCCGACGCCGACCGTCCCTTCCCTCCTTTTATAACTATCACGGGCTTCTTCAAGCTGGCCTTCTTAAGGGACAAAGCAAACCTCCTTCCATCTTTGACCCCTTCCAAGTACAATAAAATAGTCTCGCTCTCTTGATCATCTGATAGATATTCTAGAAGATCTGTAAAATCCAGATCGGCCATATTACCGAGGCTTATAAATTTGGAAAAACCGATATTCTCCTTGATCGTCTTATATATTATGCCTGCGCCTAGAGCCCCGCTCTGTGAAACGAAAGCTATCTTCCCCGGTCTAGCTTCCATTATGAATGTAGCATTCAGGTTAGCCTTTGTATTCATTATGCCTACGCAGTTTGGACCTATTAGCCTGACGCCGCTTTTCCTAGCTTCATTTACAATTTCAATTTCAGCCCTCTTCCAACGTTCATCGTTCGTCTCGCTGAATCCTGCCGTTATAATGACTGCTCCCTTTACTCCTTTTTCGCCACATTCCTTAACTACATTGAGGATGTGCTCCCTCGGAACCGCAATAATTGCGAGGTCGACTTCGCCTTCTATATCAGCCAACCTAGCATATGCTCTATCTCCCAAAACTTCCTTTTCTCTTATGTTAACTGGGTACTTCTTTCCGCTATAGGACTTGAGGTTCTTGTATATCTCGTAGCCAAGCTTGGTCTGGTCGTTCGATGCTCCAATTACAGCTATACTTCTGGGGTAAAAGAAATAATTCAGGTTCAATGTCTCTGCCTCCAAACGTTATTACCTTTTTCCGTTTAATTATGTTTACTGCAAAGCTAATGGAGCGCCGGCCACAATGAATTATGATAGGTTGTTCAATATAAGAATAAGCGAAGAAGCGATAAAACTATCGAGGAGATTCGGTCTACTTCCATATATGGCAGAAAGATATATAATGATGTTTGGATTGGACGGGGTGGAAGAGTTCCTCAGGGCTGTGCATAATGGCATACCCAGGAGCATAAGGTGCAACAAGCTTGTCGTTAAGAGCTGCGGAGATTTGGTCTCACGGCTGGAGAAGGAAGGATTCAAAATCAGGCAATCTAAGTTAGTACCTTATGGTTACTACGTAGATTATGAGCCGGTTTCGCTTGGCTCTACTGTCGAACACCTTCTAGGTTATTATTTCATACAAGGCATAGGCAGCATGGCTTCAGTCGTTGCACTGTCGCCTCAGCCGGGAGAGCTAGTCGCGGACCTCGCCTCAGCCCCCGGCGGAAAGACTACGCATATCGCGCAGCTCATGAATAACACCGGCGGGATATTGAGCATAGATGTAGATGCCAGGAGGCTTGCCAAACTGGTCTCCAATATCGAGAGAATGCACGTTAGAAATGTCATAGTTTTAATGGCGGACATACTGAATGTGAAGGTAAATGAGGGTTCTTTCGATAGGGTAATGCTAGACGCTCCTTGCACTGGCGAAGGACTGATCGTTTATAAAAAAGAGAGGTTTTTCACGAGAACGATCGATGATCTCAGGAAAATGAGCGAGTACCAATTAAAGCTATTGCTCAAAGCGTTCAAATTTCTTAAGCCGGGAGGGACGATGGTATACGCTACATGCAGCATCGCCCCTGAGGAAAACGAGTTCGTTATTACGCGGGCATTAGACGAAACGGATGAAATGGAAGTGATCGAGACGAGGTTAGACGGGGCAAAAAATGTCCCAGGAATCACGGAGTTCAATGGCGTAAGGTTCAAGGATGAGGTGAAAAATTGCTTGAGGCTTTACCCTCATACAGATTCAACGGAGGGCTTCTTCATATGCCTGATGAAGAGAAAAGAGTAAGGCTCACCGTTTGTAAGGAAGGGAAAAGAGCCTTGGATTCGTTCCTTAAAAGTATAGATGCCTACAACAAGAATTGCGCGGTTGTTCTCTGCTTGTTCAGCGGCGAAAAGATGAAAGTTTATTGCGCGCAACAGAGCTTAGCTCAGTTGGCTATGACCCTCCAGGATTCAGGCGAAATAATATACCATGTTGGAATGCTGGCAGGAAGTCTTAACGAACGGGGGGTTTTTTTACCTTCCCTAGAGCTTGGCTGGGAGTTAATTAAAGCGAACACTATCTCAGGAAGAAACGTTGTAGTTTTAGAAGGAGATGAAGCTAAAGAATTTATCTTTGGAAGGACAGTTGAGCTGGTATCCGAAATGAATTGGGAAGAAGGGAAAGCTGTAGCTGTTATTAACGAGCAAGGTGAATTTTTGGGTTGGGGCAAAATTAGGGGAAAACGAATAATCCCAGTGGTGGACATCGGGTCATACGTTAGGTACAAAGATTAGCTTTTTCTAGTTAACATACTGACTTTTTCCCCGCTCTAAAGGGCTAGGTTTTCTCTAGGACGGTCCATTAGTTCCCCGCATCTATTCGTTTTTAAATCTGTCATCCACAGAGCAGTCTGGGTAGAAAGAGATCCTCTACACTCTACTGTTAATATGGTTGCCGATCCTCCATCCAAGCGATTAGGAGCAATCACAGTTCTAATCTTATTAATCATCAAAAACGATTGAAACGGAAGAAGTTCTAGCGCTTTCTATTTATTCCTGCCTTGGAAGGCAAGCTTTCGGAGTTGTAAAGATTTGAATGGAATTAAATGGGACTTATAACAAATCTTAATAACCTTCCTCTCTCAATATCGTCATCGTTGAATGAATGGCAACAAATCAGAGGTGCTTTTAGAATGCCGTTCAATGAAAAGGACTTCATAATAGTTGAATATACCGCTACGGTAAAAGAGACGGGAAACGTCGTTGATACAACTAACGCGGATGTGGCTAAGGAAAGCAACATATTCGATGAAGATAGGATCTACGAGCCAATATTGGTCGTGCTAGGGGAAGGGAGAGTTGTAAAGGGTTTAGAAGAAGCGCTTAAGGAAATGAACGAAGGCGATGACCGAACAATCGAAATACCCCCGGAGAAGGCCTACGGCGAAAGAGATCCGTCTAAGCTAAGGCGGATACCTTTAAGGGAGTTCAGGAAAGGTGAAGTCGAGCCTATTCCAGGCAAAATCGTCGAGATAAACGGAGTTCCTGCGGTCATAAGGGACGTCAGCGGAGGAAGGGTTCTTGTTGACTTCAATCATCCGCTCGCTGGTAAGGCCCTAATATACAAGGTTAAGGTAGTAAAACACCTGAAAACAGATGAGGAGAAGGTAAAGGCTCTCCTCAAGAGGAGGTTTAGAACTAAGGATCCCGACAAGTATGAAATAAGGATATCCAAGGAAGAAGCGCTCTTGGAGATAAAGGTCCCAGAGAGTGAGATGTTGAACCAGGATATTCAGCTGGCGAAGAAAGCCCTCGCAAGAGAGATATTCAATTATATCGAAGGCATCAATAGAGTTGTATTCAGAGAGGAGCTGCTAAAGCAGAAAGAAGAAACAGAGGCAAAAGGAGAAGAAAAAAAGGTTGAAGGAGAAACAAGCGGAAATGTCGAAAAAGCTAGCGGGAATGAACCTTCCCAAAGCTGAGGAATGCCGAAGATAAAAAAAAGTCTTCATTTTAGAAACTCCTCTTCGATATCAATCGGACAGCGCGACTATAAATGATATCGAAAAGTTTTTCTTGTTATTTTTGAACGGTTGATATGCTTCCCGCTTTAGCCTTTCCTTCAGAAGCTCTTAAAAGTTTCGCCTTTAGCACCACAGACCGGGCACCTATCGGGTGGATTCTCACCAACGTGGGTGTAGCCGCATATCGGGCATATCCAAACCTTCCCGTTTATACTTAAATCTTTTCCTGCTTCAACGCTCTCTTTAGCTTCTTTATATAGCCGCGCGTGTATCTGTTCCGCTTTATAAGCATAGGTGAAGCTTCTAAGGGCATCGTTTTCACCTTGGAATTCTGCTATTTTCATATAAGTCGGGTACATCTCCGCTACCTCGAACTCTTCACCCCTTATTGCCAACTCGAGGTTCTTCTTTGTGTCTCCAGGCCCTATTGGGACTCCACCGCAACCTTTAGCGTCCTCATTATATACGCTGAGAACTCTATAATGATTTGTTGCATGTACCTGTTCGGCATAAGCTATAGCTCTGAAGAGCCTCGCGACGTTCTTGAAGCCCTCCTTTTCGGCTACATCGGCAAAGATCAGATATCTCATGTGGGCCATCGATTCTCCGCTGAATGCTGAAAGGAGGGATTCTTTCGTCATTTCCTTTACCATAATTACATTACACCTCCAATTGCATAACAAAGTATCGTTTTTATTATAAATATTTTTTCAATAATAGCGGAAACATGTCTGATTCGAGGTCAGCTTCGTCGAAGCAGGAGAGAGATAAGCTTAATGATGGAAATTTTGTCCAGGATAAACTTGACCTTTTCTCTTGCTCTGAATAATCCTCAAATAAAATTTTTTAGTTAGGCTTCTTTAAATGTTCCACGGATGACAAATATAAACTCAAACAGATTCAGGAACCTCTTGCCCTTTAGAATAAGAAATACAGGTATAAAGTAGATTCAGAAAATTACCCCTGTTTCTACGGCAAGCCTCTCCGCTGCCTCCCAAGTCAAACCTCTGTCGCCCAATATAGTATACCTCTCCGGTCTTATTTTATGAGCTATCGTTAGAGCTTCTATTATTTTGTCCTCTGGTATTCCAAGCTCCTTAGCATTAGTTGGAGCCCCAATCTTCTTCAAAACGCTTCTGATCTTTTTCCAGTTCAACCTGTGTAGTTTTGCCATCATTATCGTCCCCACGCCGGTTTGCTCTCCGTGAAGGGCTGGCTTGGGGGCAATTTTGTCTAAAGCATGGCTGAACAAATGCTCGCTCCCACTAGCGGGCCTAGTCGATCCAGCGATCCCCATAGCTACACTACTGTTTATGAGAGCCTCTAAAATGATCCTGGTAGCTTCGACCTGATCTTTTGCTATTATTTCTCTGTTCCTTACGATGTGTTTCGCTGAAAGTAAAGCTAGTCCTGAAGCAAAGGATCCATAATACTCGTTCCTAAGCAAATGTGCGAGCCTCCAGTCAGCAACAGCCGTGAACTTCGCTATCGCGTCTCCTGCTCCAGCTATCAGAAGCTTCCTTGGTGAGGACGATATCACATCGAGATCAGCCAATACGAGAGTTGGCTGTTGGACTTTCACCGAAGTGCTCCAACCACCGCCTTTCAAGCTGGCAAATGGGCTGGCTATCCCATCGTGGCTTGCCGCGGTAGGTATGCTCACAAATATCTTATTTATCACGCTTGAGGCGTATTTTGCTAGGTCGATGCTTTTCCCTCCACCGAATCCAATTAACATATCAGCATTCATGTTAGCGGCTTCCTCAGATATTTTCTTTGCCTCATCCAAGTGTGGAACCTCAGCTATATGTACTTCATAAGAAATATCCCCTTTCGCCAGGCCTTTTTCCAACCTAGTCCTATGAATTTTCCAGACATTAGGTCCAGTTACTATCAAGGCTCTAACTTTTTGCTTTTTAAGCCTGTCGGGAAAGCTTTCGCACAGGTTTTCAAGCAATTGCCTGCCGATAACGACTCTTTCCATCAGGTCTATTACGTGATTATTTTGATTCATGAGCGGCTCTCTCCTTCGGGGAGGAAATCGTTGTTAATGCGTTGTTTATCTCAATCTATCCGTTAATTATATTTATCTGGGAGCGCCTGTAATTAATAAGATTTCATTTGGGGTTGATGACGAATGGCTTTTTCAAGCATGGAGGAAAAGGCTCTTCATGGCACAACTACGGTGGGCCTCGTAGCGAGAGACGCCGTCGTTCTGGCTGCTGACAGGAGGGCCACAGCTGGGACCTTTATTGCGCATAAGCGGACGAAGAAGATAATAAAGGTTGGAGATAAGATGGCACTTACGACCGCGGGTCTTGTCGCAGACGCGCAGGTGCTAGCTGATTGGTTAAACGCTCAAATCAGATATTTGACGATAACAAGGCGCCAACCCGTCACAGTGAGGGAAGCCGCTCATCTCCTTTCGCTCATACTCTATAGGTACAAGAGCTTCCCCTTTTATGTGCAGCTGATTTTAGGGGGGTATGACAGCTCGCCAAAGCTGTTCTCTCTTGATTTGTTCGGCAGCGTTCTTGAGGAAAAATATGCAGCTACAGGAAGCGGATCCCCCATAGCGATGGGAGTCCTAGAAGAGGGTTACAGGGAAGATATGGAGCCGGAGGATGCCAGGAAGCTTGCTGTTAGGGCTGTTCAAATGGCTCTAAGGAGAGACTCTGCTACCGGCGACGGCGTTGATAGTATTATAATAGATAAGCAGGGGGTAAAGGAGTTCTCTGATCCTATCCTCCCGTGAACTACCCAACTCTTAAGAACGGGGCATTCTCACCACGCGATGAGGATTTCCCCCTTCTTCCAGGAAACTTACTATACACGCTCTCGGAGAAGGGTATGTATAGCATAGGCATCCTTT